>ERZ1673749.278-NODE-278-length-68742-cov-8.861735_pt1 | contig 68742 bp, 48 predicted proteins | sample MGYA00580204_ERZ1673749 | MGnify/ENA primary metagenome ERZ1673749 (study PRJEB41218, sample SAMN15661745) | gut metagenome | host: Homo sapiens | place: Canada: London | collected 2015-08-20/2019-03-30 | study: EMG produced TPA metagenomics assembly of...
CTCTTCCGTCCACATGAGAACATGAGAAAGAGGCATCTCGTATCCTTTTGTATTTGCTACAAGACTAATATGTTCACCTGCACAAAAAGAGAAAGCCGTTCCGTTTCACCTAGTGAAGGTAGAGCCTACAAAGCAACGCTCTATTATAAAAAAGAGAGAGAGAATTATCTATTCAGTAATGGAATATAGATTTTTTGTATAAAAGCCGCAACCCCCCAACTTTCTCTACACAATTTTTCACTTTTCCGATCTGGCTCGTGTGCGGATGTTCATCTCAATACGGTCAAGAGCTAGCTTTTCATCCTTGAAGTATCAGGCTGGTATGGCTTCTTCAATCTTGGCGCAGCAACGTGGACAAGTGGTTGGCAAGACACCGAAGCTCTATTTTCTGGATACAGGACTGGTATGCTACCTGACGGGATGGACCTCCCCGGAGACAGCAGAGGCAGGAGCCATGTCAGGGGCCTTATTCGAGACGTGGGTGATGGGGCAAATACTGAAGAGTTGGTGGTACGCAGGGCAGGAAGCTCCGCTGTATTTTTATCGTGACAAGGACGGGAAGGAACTTGACGGACTCCTCGTCAGAGACGGCACTCTCTATCCGCTGGAGATCAAGAAGACAGCCTCACCGAAAAGAGACGATATCCGGCATTTCGCCACACTGAATCGAATGGGCATGACCGTAGGGCAGGGAAGCGTCAGCTGCCTTTGTCGAGAAACTCTGCCGATATCCGAAACCGTGTGGAGTTTGCCAGCCAGCCAAATCTGATATTCCGTGTCCATCTGGTTCAGCTCTCTTATAGAGAGCTGAACCATCTTTTTCCCCGGACAGACAGGAAGACAAAAAGACAATCAAAAAAATATTTATGAAAAGTTAATATGTTGTATATAAAATCCCCTCGTAGAATACAGATCTTGGCGTGCGTGCGAAATTCTGTGCGTTTTGGACACGTCCGGGCTGTCCAAAAGCCCCGTCCACCGACAAAAACGCCCCGAACAGGCACTGTTACGTTGAAAAAGCGGATTCCGCACAACGCACCGCACGCACAACTTTTTTTGCAGATTGAGTTCGCAGACCATCTCGGCTACTCTTGCGGGGAAGCGTAATAGGGATTTTCCCATGAGAACCAGACAGCCCTTCAAGGGCACAAAGGGATGGACGGTAATGTCAGACCTTTTCCAATGCTTGGACGCCATTCCCGAATACAGGCGGGCAGCCTTGCAAGACGCCCTGATTGCCGAGTGGACATGCGCGTCCGCCGGACTTGAAGGAAATACCTTCTCTCTTGGCGACACGGACTTTTTCCTGCGGGAAGGGCTGACCGTCGCAGGGAAGTCGTTTCGAGAGCATTGCGAAATCAAGGGGCATGCGGATGCGCTCAAATGGATGGAACACCTTGTCATCACCAATGCCCCGCTTAGCCAAGAGCATCTGTTCACCCTGCACCGTTTCATACAGACCGAAACCGTTATTGACGTCTATGCTCCAGTTGGGGCTTTCAAGAACGCTCCAAACGGGACATACAGCCGAGACACGTCTGGATGGAGTATGCTTCTCCTGAGGACGTGCCTGTGCTTATAGCCCGCTGGCTACACTTCTTCAACGAGCAGCAAGTGACGCGGGAAAATGCCCCATCCATATATACACGGCTGCATATCCACTTCATCCACATCCATCCGTTTGCGGACGGCAACGGACGGCTGGCCCGCCTTGTCTCAAATCTTCCTCTTTTGCGAGCAGGGCTTCCCCCCATCATTATTCCCAAGGAATGGAGGCAGGAATACATCACGCTCCTGGCCGAACATCAGCGGGAACGGGGGACACTTGTTTCAGGCTCGGAACTTTTGGACATTACTCCCGCAGTACGGAAATTTGAGGGGATGGGCGCTCGGGCATGGGAAAGGACTTGGACAGTGATCGAAAATTTTTCTGCGTAACTTATTTTCATGTTGTGCGTGCGGTGCGTTGTGCGGACAGCCTTTTCTCTCGACTGGACGGGTATTCTGGACAGTCCGGATAAATTCAAAACGCACAGAATCCCGCACGCATGATAAAAAAGGAGCCCTCCAGCTTGAGGAAGGCTCCCTTCTTTACCGCCCCAACTCCCCACAGGAATCGATCTTGCAAAAACGAGTCTCCGCATGTTTCTGGAAGAAAGTCTTGATCCGCTCCAAAGTCTTTTCGACCTCCCTGTCCCCGATTCCTCCACATTCCTTAATCCAGGCGGAAAAACCGAACAGGGGCGCACGCGCAGACCGTTTGTTGCCGAATGACACCAAAGCACCTTGAACATCCATATGGAAAAATCCACTTTGACGCGCTTGCTCTTCTTGAGGCATTGGTTGATCTGCTCTTGTTTTTGTGAGTTGGAATCATGGTCAACGCCCCTCTCTGAGAGGTCCGCCGGAAGAATGTAGAGAGTCCCATCTTCTGGTTTGGCCTGATTTTCTTGATCTAGTTCAACATACTGAAATAACACAAATTTAAAATGTAATTCGTTGCGTTGCGTGGGTTTTACGGCGTAATTCCGACGAAAAGAAGGAGATTTGGAACACGTTCACCGGAGCAATACCGCCGAATATCCGGCGCTTGATGCTCTGGAAAAACGAAGCCCCCGGAATACACTGCCGTATCTCGGGGGCTACTCCAGCGGTTTGGAGCGTGGTTCTAGGATGCTGACTTCAACGTATAATACGTCGCTTTCCCTTGGCCTTCTTTGATGACGACCCCACGCTCGATAAGCGACTTCAAAAGAGCGCGAGTCTTGTCTTCACCAAACCTCAATTTTTGCTGGATGGCCTCGCGTTTCGCACTGCCCCCTTCCAGTACCTTCACAAGGCTGCGCTCGTCCGGCGAAAACTCATGCTCTGTATCAAAGGCTCTCAAAGGGCTCTCGGGCGCAATTTCAACTTCGGTCAGGTCTTCGTTCTGCTGAAGCTCAAAGGGAATTTCTTCCTCGTCTACCCCTGTAGCGGCCAAAAATTGCCAGTTGGAAGCACCCAGAGGCAAATGCAGCCAAAAGGTCTTCTTCTCCAGCACAGGAGCCGGTTTGCTCGCGTTATAGCGTATCCCCACCGTCAAGCCATCTTGTTTCACTGCCTCCCGTACAGCTGGAGTCCCAAGATCACTTTTCAAAATCTCGTTGCTACTGAGTAGCGCGATGATCGTCCTCGCTCTGATAGTGAATATCTGACTTCCTCTCGCCTTATCTGAATTGGGAGATGCCGACTCAAACTCTGATTTGTGGTGGACAAGGACAACACATAAACCGCTCTTCTGGAGCTCTTCAACCCACTTAAGAACATCTTGTGCAAATTTACCCTGATGGACGCTATCGCCCATCAATGCCGTAAGGTTATCAAGAAAGACAAAACGGCACTGATGTTCCATAAGGTATCTACGTAACCCGTCTCGAAAGGATTGATCGGTGAGAGAGAAGCTATTGCAGAATTCCGGAAGTTCTGGCGCGAACTTTGAGAGTCCAAAAAAGTGTTTCCCCTTTTCCATATCAAGATGGTGTTGTTTCAGATTGGCACAGAACTCATCATAAGGAGTTTCCGCATCCACATAAGCGATGTTGCCAACATCATCAAGACATCCTGCAAAAAATGGCCACGGAATATTACCCGCAAGAAGAGCGTGGCAGGCGGAAAGGGCACACTGTGTCTTGCCAGCCCCCTTTGCACCCAAGAGTATGACCAAATTCCCTGGTCGAAAGGAGTGATAGAGCGTCACATCAGTCAATTGGAAGGCAGTAGGAGGCATCATGGTCTGATTGGCCGGCGGAAGCTCTGATGCCGGATGTGCAGATGCCGATGCATCCATTGACTTGTCTCGCCTAAAAATACCAGCCTCTTGTCCCCATTGGACAAATTCCTCGTATCCACGGGCGTTATTGGCTAAATTCCGCAAAAAAACAGAAGGACGCTCAATGCCGTTGATATAGACTGCCGTACGGAGCAATTCCGCTTCTGTAATATCATCCAGCTGATCTGCCACCCTCTGGAGATCACAAGGCGGGGCAGCATGAAGGAGGAGATTGCTGGCAACAGAGAAACGTTCTTTAGATGCCCCCAATATATACTCCCTGTAGGCTTTTACAGACGCGAAGCTTGCCGTGCTGGGAGCAGGTACGAATACAACGGGATGATTGTACAGATAATTCCACGGCAGAATAGACAGATCTGTCCCCAGATGTCCAGTGACGATAAAACCTTCTATGTCCTTTTGACATTCTTTCAATGCATTATTCAACGCTGTAGCGGTACGGATATCCGCACAAAAAATGATAATATCACTCTGATTTCGATCCATTTCGTCCTGATTCAGAAAAAAAGCTGGTGGCTTACATTTGCCAATAGACAAAACGCCATCGACAGGGGTTGCAGGGAGGCAAAGTAAATGCTCTCCAGCACGGTATTGGACAAAGCCTCCAATGCTCTGCCCCGAGGGACTCATAACCTGAGTCAAATCAGTACGTATAGCCTCACCGCTTTGGCGAGGAAGGTTAATTGTGCCCGGTATCCCCCCAGAGGCTGCAACGGTTTCTGGGATAGAGCCTGTCGACGAAAAGAAAAAAATATTCTCGTAATTCATACCAAGAATATCAGCAAGCGTAGCAAGAGCATCTAGCCAGCTAAGGTTCAGTACATTTTGTATAAATTCTATCACAGATGTATGAGTTGTTTTATGATCAAGAGTCCATATAAATCTATCAGGCATCAGATCGTAACGGGCAGACTCACAAGAGAGTAACAGGCAACCTAAAATATGATAATCTTTAATATGAAGTTGGCGCAATGCCTCATATTCAACCAATCCTGAAAATAAAATTCTGTAAAGAGGATCATCAATATTATAAATATATTGCGTATTGTGACTTCCCAAAGCTCTTATCAGTTCTTCAGAAAAATCATGGTTAATTTTTATAGAATTTTTGAAAATATTGTATTCATGAAACTTATTGATATAAAATTTACGCTTAATAGAATAAAGCCGATTAGATTCAATACATTTACAACCATAACTAGTAAGATTGTCTACTAGTTGTCGTGTACTATAATAGCTTAAAAGTTCGTCGTAGTTTTCATTCATAACCATCTCTCCTTATAAAAATAAACATTACTAAGACCATCATGAAGTACAACTAGCCAAAAAAACAAAAAACCCCAAAGAACAATTTAAAATTGCTCATTGAGGCTCAGAAAACCCTAACAACAGCTAAAGTTGCATCTGGGTATTCCATAATAAAAATAGAATATTACGATTACATCATGTAGACTCTCATAATTAAAATGAAATTTTTGACTTTTTATTTATAATGTGTGACATGTCTAATGTCAAGTACCTGTGTTCAGTTACTGTGGACACTTTCCGTTATTATTCTAATTGGATAATTGATCACTTTTTTGGAGAAATGAAATCCAATTCAATTTTTGAATAACATCCGTCAGCAACGTCTTCACAGGCCAGTCACCAGCATAGTTCTCCGTTACCCCCATATCCATCATCTCATGCCCAACCACAGCCTGAAGCATGGAAAGGTCCACACGGGCCTCTTTGTGCAGATACTCGATCACCGTATGGCGGAAGCTATGGAAAGCTTTGGTGCTCGGCTCACCATGTTGACCACCTACTCCGACAGAACGACGATAGCGTGTGAACCAGTGCGTCAGGGCGGAACCGAGCTTCACAGTGGCATGGTTCACGGCGTTTACTCTTTCCTGTAAATCAGGAAAAAGCAAGGTTGATGTGTACTTTTCCTCCGGCGTTTTTGCCCATCTGGAAGCAACGAACTTCTCCAGTCCGAGTTCATCCCACAAATGAGGATGGACAGGCACCTTGCGGATACCAGCAGAGCTCTTGACGTGCTTCACATACCCGGAGCCCCCGCTTTCCTCATTGATGGAAAAGCACAGCACTCCATCCACCTTCACGATATCGGAAAGATGGAGCTGACAAATCTCCTCCAGCCGCATCCCGGAATACAGCGTAATCAACGGAGCCCAGAATCTTGAGGAAACACCTTCCGTCGCTTTCGTATACTGTTCCATATCCCCAAACAGTGCATGGAGCTCATCGCATGTGAATGCCTCTCGCTTCACGCCCTTTCGTCTGATGTCCTTGTCGGAGAGAACCTTCGGGAACCCTGAGTTCACGTATTTGGCCTGTACAGCTCCGCGATACTCCAACTCGCACCAGTTGACGAAACTCCGCACGTTTGTCTGGCGGACTTCCATCGTCTTCACGCTTAAAAGCCGTTCAATCTGCCCGGAGCGGCCCATATCGGCAAGCTGAAGCCAGCCCTTGCCTGTAAACGGCCTCTGCCCGCAAAGGCGGCAGGGCAGGTGTTTCAGCGTATCGAAGTAGCTTCGGATGTGCTCACGAGAAAGCTCATCCACGCGAATATCCCGACCGTGCTCCAGTTCCCTCACGATTTCCACGAACTGCCGCACCTGAGGAGGAATGTCCTTGGCGCTTGCGGCTGACCATGTAAGCGTCTTGGCCTTGACGTAGACATCAAAAGCTTCCCTGAGATTCGGAAGTCTACCCTTCTCCTCCAACTTGATTCTACGGCGAACTGTCTCTGTTGGTTCCACGGAAGGTGTTTCTTCTTTTGGAAAAGAAAAGTCCTCCTTCCCTGCCCCGTCAGTCTCGGTAGCCTCAACTTTTTCAGAAAAAATTTTTGTAGAGGAGACAATTCCTTCCTGCTCCCTCAAAAAAGAAGGGAGCAGGAGGGTCAAAGAAGCGGGGGACAGGTCTTTTTTCAATGTGGAATCGAATAGAAATGTACCCACGGATTTGATGTTTTCTTTTGTAATACCAAATGATTGAACAGATTTTTCCTGTGCAGAATGTATCCGTTCATGGGCAAGATCGTCAGCCAGGGCAAAAAAATGTTGGGCAGCAAGCGAGAGCCGCAACGCCTTGGTACGGGCGGTACGGCTGTCCAGACCATTCAAAGAACGTCTGATCTCTCGTTTTCCAATCAATGATTGCAGGTGGTTGGGTACAAGAATGCGGAAGTAAAGAATACCGCGATGGGTCGTCAGATAGGAACGGTACCGGGTATGAGAAGATGCCCCGACGGATGGCATGGTGAGCTCCAAATGTATCCCTGAACTGTATCCACGGGAATAAAGCTCATGCCAAAAACAAAAAACCCACTGTTTCCAGTGGGTTCAAAATTTATGGCGGAGAGGGGGAGATTCGAACTCCCGGTACCTTTTGAGTACACACGATTTCCAATCGTGCTCCTTCGACCAGCTCGGACACCTCTCCGCGTCGTGCAGCGATGTAACTAGCGAAATTCAGGATGGCTGGCAAGCTTTTTTTTGGAAAAATCGACATTTTTTCCACACCACGAACGACGCTGGCAAATAACACGCGATAAATAAAGGGTATTTTATTATCATGATACTCTAAAAAAATACGGTTCCCCTTTTTCGGAATGCCGAGTATTCGAATTCGCCGGGAATTTCCTTGACAGTTCATCTTTTCATGGGGCAAGAGTCGAACCAAATTCTAAGGAGCGTCTTCATGTCTGTACAAAGCATCATTCAGCTTCTTGGCGGCGTTGGGCTTTTCCTCTTCGCCATCAAGCTGATCAGTGAGGCCCTACAGCTGATAGCCGGGGACCGATTGCGACAGCTTATCGGAACACTGACCAAAACGCCGATCATGGGCGTGCTGGTGGGTGCCTGCGTCACCGTTCTCATCCAAAGCAGCAGCGCCACCACGGTCATGACGGTCAGCTTCGTCGACGCGGGGCTCATGACCCTGACGCAAGCCATCGGCGTCATCATGGGTGCCAACATCGGGACCACGATCACGGGCCAGATCCTCGCCATCAAAGTCCAAGACTACGCCTACCTCTTCATTATTATAGGCGTGCTTCTCTCCTTCTTCGGACGCTCCAAGGTACAGAAGTACGCCGGCAACGGCCTCTTGGGTTTTGGTCTGCTTTTCGTGGGAATGCAGACCATGGAATCCTCCATGAGTTTCCTCCGGAATGAAAAGGAATTATTCCTCATGTTCAGCCACAACCCGCTCATGGGGGTTCTGGCCGGAACGCTGCTCACCCTCCTTGTCCAATCCAGCGCCGCTACGGTCGGCCTGACCATCGCCCTCGGCGTACAGGGCCTCTTGCCCCTCCACGCGGCCATCCCCATCATCTTGGGTGACAATATCGGAACAACCATCACCGCAGTCCTCGCTTCCATCGGCACGGATCGGACCGCCAAACAGGCCTGTGCCGCCCATGTGCTCTTCAACGTCATCGGCGTATGCATTTTCCTCACCATCCTTCCGCTTTACCAAGAGCTGATCGCCATGACGGCTACGGGCATCGCCCACCAGATCGCCAACGCCCATACGTTGTTCAACGTCTTCAACACCATCATCTTCCTGCCCTTCGTCAAGCCGTTCGCGGCGCTCATCCGCAGGCTCCTGCCCGACAAGGCCCATAAGGTCGTCGAAGGGGCCCAGTATCTTGATCCCAAGCTCATCGAAGCCACCCCCGGCATCGCTGTGGAAGCGGTCAAAAACGAATGTGCCTACATGGGCTTTTTGGTCATCCACCTTCTTGATTCGGTTCAGGAAGTATTCTTCAACGACAAGAAAGACCTCATCCCCAAGATCGAAGAGACCGAAGCCAAAATCGACCAACTGCACAAGGCCGTCAAAGCCTATGCCGAAGACATCATGCAGGCCGGGATCTCCGATGACGCGGCCCGCGTGCTGACGCTGTATGTCGCCAGCTCCGGGAACATCGAGCGCATCGGCGACTACGGCAAGAAGCTCCTTGAGTACTACGCGTACCGCCAGAACAGGCCGAAGGATTTCTCCCAGCAGGCCATGACGGAACTCTCCGGCATGTACGCCGAAGCCCATCACGCCATTGTGACCGCGCTGGACGGCTTCATCAACGACGACCCCGACAAGGCGCGCGAAGTCGCCCCCATCGCCGGGAAGCTGCGCGGCCTCGAAGTCGAACTCCGCAACCGCCACATCCAGCGGCTGGACAAGCAGGAATGCGACTCCGAAACGGGCCTTGTCTATGTGGATATTCTCGGGATCATCGAGCACATCGGCTATCATTCGAACAACGTCGCCAAGGCCACCATTTCCTCCTGCACGGCGGAGCACAAGGCGAAGGCGTAACAGATACCGAGAAAGAGGCTTTTTCCCAAAAGCCCCTCCCCGCAAAAACTGCGATAGGGAGGCCGCGCGGCAAGAGTTCCGCCGCAAAAAGGCTCTGCACGAACACACATGCGGAGCCTTTTTCCTTTTTCCACAACATACTGTGATCATGAAAGGGCGTTTCCGTACTGTCGCTTGCCTTTACTGGAGATTTTTTCTTGGCTTGTTCAGTTCGTTCAATTCATCAGTCACCCTCTTGAAAAACTCCAGAGGAGAAAGGCCAAGGGCTTCACAGATGGAATAGATCGCGGTGATGGTGGGATTCCTTTTTCCTTTTATGATTCCACGGACATAGCAATCCTGCAAATCCGAAAAATCCGCGAGGGCCGTTTTGGTCATCTTTCGTTCTTTTCGGATTTTTTCGATTGTAATGCCAGTGGCTTCCAATAAATGAGGATAGGTTTTCATTCCACCAAAGTACACAATGTATTGACAGAAATTCGATACGATAGTATCGAAATAAACAAAATAAGATACTATCGTACCGCTTTTATGCTTTCACGTGTGTGGGGGGAGCGTGTCATGGCTGACATGGTGCAAGACAATCTCTGTTGCAGCCGCAGCGTGGTTGATTGGCCCAAGGTGACACGTTCGCTCCTAGGCGCGGTGTCCTTTCTGGTGATAGGCCTGCTTGTCCTGTACGGCATGTTGAAGCAAGGCATACATGACATTTTTCCCTATTTTTTTATTGCAATAGGCATTGTGAACCTGCTTCTCTTCAGGGTGAACGCCAAAGGATACGTCATCGACGCAGAAAACGGTATGCTGGAGTTTCCGGGCGGCGGCATCAAAGTCCAAAACTGGACGTCGCACTTCAACCCCCTTTATCTGTTTCAGGAATTCATGAGGCATAAAATAGCTCTCGCCGAGATACGCGAAATCCACCCGCCTCTAAACATGAGGCAAACGGTCTACGGCAATGGCCGTTCGCGTGCGAGCGTACCAAGCAGGATCGAACTCAACGGCGATTTTGGCGCCGTTTCGCTTTCCTTCCGATCAAAGGAAAAACGGGATGAACTGTACCTTGCCCTCGTGCGGATACACCACATAGGGGGGCTCATCCCCACGGGATGAGCCGTATCCGTCACCCCAAAAAGCAAGGAGGTTTCCTCCCATAGCCGAATATACGCGCTTGAGGGTAGGAAGCCACTATTCCTGCATCAATCATGCACTATCACAGGCCTTTTCCCCCGTTCCCCTCCTGTCGGCAGGGATTCAATAAAGATGAAAGCCTTTGAAGCGGGAGAGAAGGGGGTTTGGGGGAGGGAGAAACTTTCTTCAGAAAGCTTCTCCCTCCCCAATCTTCCGTGTGCCTCCCCTACTCCAGCGGAACATTGGGATGCATCGTCCAAATGCCGCAGGGACAGACGCCGGAGCATATGCCGCATCCGATGCACCGATCGGGATCGGAAACATACCGATACGCGCCACCCGCCAGTGTTTCCCGGCTGATGGCCCCCTCCGGGCAGGATTCCAAGCACATTCTGCAATCCCGGCAGGTCCCGCAACTGACACAACGGTCAAAATCCCGGTTCGCGGCAGGCAGCTCACCATGAGGGCAACGGGTGAAATACGCTGTGCTCAGTTGCCCTGAGGGTACCGGTTTCTTCTCGACGGGCGCATAGGCCACACCGCGAAGCGAGGCGTCAACGGCCTCAGCCGCCTTGATTCCCGTTCCGATGGCGTCCGCCAGCAACCCGGGCTTGATCACGTCGCCCGCCGCAAACACGTTTTCGAGAAGGCTCATATCCGCCCCGGGAATGACCCAATCGCGGAATTTCCGCACGCCTTCAGGCAGGTAGCCCAAATCCGGGGATTCGCCGATGGTGATGATGACCATGTCGCCGGAAATGAACGTCCCGTCCGCCGTGATGAGTCCGCCATCGATTATTTCCTTGGCCATCACCGGCCAGAGCAGCTTGCCGCCCAGCGCTTCGATGTGCGCGATTTCATGGGCAAAGGCCGCCGGTTTCTGCACGTCGATGCAGGTCACGCTTTCCGCGCCCATCGCATAGGCCCCGGCTGCGGCATCCATGCCCGCGTTGCCGCAGCCGATGACGATGACATTCCGGCCGACACGAGGGTTCTCGCCCTTGTTGATGGCCTTAAGGAAGTCGATGCCCGCCACAATCCTCTCATGCCCGGGCCACGGGAACACGCGGGGGATATGCCCTCCGGTGGCGACGATCACCGCATCGCTTTCCCGCCGGAGCCGCTGGAACCCGTCCGCGTCAACCCGGCTGCCGGTCACGAAACGGACGCCCATGTCCTCAATGCGCTTCAGTTCCTTTTCCAAAATCTCATGCGGAAGGCGGGCGCGGGGAATGACCTGCTCCAGCTTGCCGCCCATGCGGTCGTCAGCTTCGTAGACGGTGACCTCATGCCCTTTCCGGGCAAGCCGCCATGCGGCGCTCAAGCCTGCGACCCCGCCGCCGATCACGGCGACTTTTTTGCCGGTAGGCCCGGTGGGACGGGGCAGGGACACATCAATGGAACAGCGCCCGAGCGCTCCGATTTGGACGGCTTCGTCGATGCCGCCGCGCGTGCACCCTTCCATGCACGGGTTGGGACACACGCCGCCGCACACTGAGCCGGGGAACGGCGTATAGTCGAGCACCAGCTTGTAGGCTTCCTCCACCTTGCCCGCGCGCAGCAGGTTGTACCGTAGCTGTGTAGGAATGGAAGCCGGGCAACGGAACTCACAGGGCGCGGCACAGGCGGCGTTGTCCCACGAGGGGACGCGCTGGCGGTACAGGCCGCGCGCTACGGTGGCGCTCACAACGAAATCATCACGGCATACGTCGCTGAAAATGCCGCCCTGTATCCATTCCTTGGCCCGGAACGCCTTCATCGGCATGGGATCGGTCCCAGGGGAATGTCCCCCCAAGGTGAGGGGATAAATCTTCCGCCACTCGCTCCAATCGCTGAGGACAGCGTACAGTTCCGGCCTGCCCACGGCGGACAAAAATGTTTCCAGCCCGGCGTCAAGGTAGGCGATGTCATCTGATTCAAGCCCGGATACGGCGAGATCGTCCGCGACGTCCTCGGAAAACGCGCCGCGCACATACACTATGCCGCCGACCATGCCCACGCAGGGACGTTCGCCAAGGACGGAAGGAAGCCCTTCGCAGTCATAACCGCAGACCACGGCCTTGCCCCCGCCCATGAACTCGAAGGAAAAACTGCCCACATTCTTGAGCACCCACAGTTCCGGGGGCGCATAAAGGGGATCGTGCTTCATGAGCGAACCGGATCGGGCCCCTGCCCGGCCGCCGATATGGATGACGCCCGCCGCCGCGCAGTGCCCGGCGGTGTCGCCCGCATCCCCGCGCACGACAATGCGGCCTCCCGCGTTCAGCCAGCCCACATCGGCGGGCGCGGGGCCGTCCACAAGGATTTCCGTATTGTCGAGGCACATGGAACCGACGCGCTGGCCGGGGTTAGTCACATGGAACCGCAGGGCCTTGCCTTCCCTGTTCCACAGCGGGCCGCCGATGTCGTGCTGGCCCGACGCTTCGATTTCAAACGATGTCTCGCCGTTGCCGACCGCTTCCTCAATGGCGAGAAGCAAGTCCTGGGTCGACATGCGGTGCGTCCCTTGCAATGTCTTGATTGTCAACATGTCGCGCCCTCCTAGCACACGTATTGGATGCCGAGCTTGTCGGCCACGGCCCTGTCCGTCGTCACAAGGGCGTCGGAACGGCCCACCGGCAACGAACTGTTGCCGATGGGAGCCATCAGTTTGCGCAGTTCCCCGTCCAACGCCAGCATGTAGTCGACAATATTCTGAGCGCCGCGATCGACGTCCAGCCGATGGACGAGGCGCGGGTCCTGCGTACAGATGCCGGTGGGACATCTGCCCGTGGAGCAGGCGTTGCAGCGGCCCTGCTCATTGCCCACGCATCCCAGAAGCTGAATGAGGATCTTGCCGAGGAACACGCCGTTCGCGCCGAGGCAGATCATCTTGAAGGCGTCGGCCGCCGCCGTCCCGGTCATGCCGATGCCGCCGCCCGCCCACAACGGGATCTGCCCCTGCAACCCCTGCCGCACGGCGGCGAGGTAGCAGTCACGCAGTTTGGAAACCACCGGATGCCCCGTATGATCGAGCGAAACCTCATTCGCCGCGCCGGTGCCGCCCTGAATGCCGTCGATAAAGAACCCGCCGCAGATTTTGTACGGATCGCGGAGCAGGTTGTTGTAGACCGATACGGACGTTGCCGAGGCCGCGCACTTGATGGCCACGGGAACGCGGAACCCGAAGGCCGCGTTCAGGGACAAGTGCATCTTCTGGACCGATTCTTCGATGGAATAGAGCCCTTGATGGTTCGGCGGCGAATGCAGGGTCGTCCTCGGCACGCCGCGAATGGCCTGAATGTGCGGGGCCACCTTGGCGGCGGGGAGCAGGCCGCCGTCGCCGGGCTTGGCGCCCTGCCCTATCTTGATCAGGATGCCCGCCGGGTCCGCCTTCATGCGGGGCATGGCCTTGATGATGCGGTTCCAGCCGAAATGCCCGGAAGCGATTTGCAGGATCATGTACTTAAGCCGCTCGGATTCCAACAGCTTGACGGGCATACCGCCCTCGCCCGAACTCATGCGCACGGGAAGGCCGCATTGCTCGTTGAGGTAGGCCGTAGCCAGCGCGATGGCCTCCCACGCCCGCGTGGACAGCGCGCCGATGGACATATCGCTGAAAATGACCGGATAAATCCAGTGCAGCGGGGGCGTTTTCCCCTCAAGCCTGAGTTCGCCGCCCTCGGCGCGCAACGGGAGTTCGCCGGGCAGGAGCACACGCCCGAACGGGGCCAGAATATCAAAGGTATGCCGTTCGGAATCCAGCGCCGGGTCGGTCATCTGGCTGATGCGGCCTACGACGATGTGATCAAGGGTGCGCTGCGCGTTCAGATTGGTCCGTCCGCCGCGCTTGGTGGGGCCGTTCGTCCGGGCCAGCAGCGCATACCGGCTGTCAGGGTTGCGGACGGCACGGATGGCCTGATTGGGGCACACTTTTTCACACATGCCGCAGCCGACACACGATCCGGTAAGGCTCGCCTTCTGCCGGATGACGGGACGGGCCAGGTGCTCCCGAACCGGTTCCGGCTGGCTCGCACGGGAAACCGTCAGATCCTGCCGCATGACCGCGACTTCAAGCGCGTTCAGGGTACAGCTCGCCACACAGCTGCCGCACATGGTACAGCGCTCGGGCCGATAGTCGATGATCCACCTTAAATCGTTGACGCCAATATCCTGCGTGGTCACTGATTCCATCTTTGCACCGCCAAATCATTATTGATGAGCACAACTTCCCGCTCGTTGGGATAGATGTCCCGCGAGGCATCCCGATCGGGCAACACCGCGTTCAGCCCGCAGACTTCGGAGGAAATCGCCATGGTCGTCCCGTCGCCGCCCACAACCACAGGGCGCAGTTTTTTGGAGTCGCAGCACGTCATCATGCTTCCGTCAGGGAGCACGGCGATGATCGTGTTGGGGCCGTTGATTTCCAGATGGGCGAGGGATTCGCGGATGAGGCTCAGCACCTTGCGGTCGCCGCGCCGTTCCGCTTCCGCAAAGGGCAGCGGCGTAATGACGTGCTTGAAGTACTTGAGGGGCCACTTCAGTTCGCGCAGCACGTAATGCAGGGTGTAGAGAAAATTCTGCGAGTCCGACTCGAACCCGACGTATCCCCGGTGCAGCGACTTCTGGTACTCCGTATTCTTCGTATAGAACGTGTTTTCCCCGTTGGCGCACAGGGTATAGCCCTGAAGGAAGAACGGATGCGCCGCATACCGGACGATGTCGTAGTTCGTATTCTGGCGGCACTGGGTCACGATGCTTTTCGCCCGCAGGGGGCCTTCCTCGTCCCACAGACGGAAATAGGCGGCGATGTCACGGGGATCGCCGATTTCCTTCAAGGTCAGCACGTCGGGCCAGAAGGAATAGACGAACCCCTGCCCGTCCTTTTCCAGCATCCGGCGCAAGGCAAGCCGCGTATCGAGCAGGAGTTCCTCACGCTCGGCCTGCGGGCGTCCCCTGTAGGCTTCGGGATACTCGTAGTTACGGAACACATAACAGGGCATGGCCTTGATATCGAGGCCGGGCCGCCGATCCACGTCCGGAAGCCACTCCAACACCTGCTCAAACCCCTGCTCCGCCATATACGCATCGACCATCCGGACGCCGCGCGGCGTACAGGCCAGCGACAGCAGCGGCTTGTCCTTATGGCCCTCGAACACGCCGTACAAATCCTGCATCACCATGGCATAACCCGAGTTGTCATGCCCTTCCTGTTGGGGAAGCATCAAATACAACGCTTTCGCCGGTTCGACCGGCACCTTGCTTTTGATCGCTCCGATTCTGCACATAGCTTCCTCCATCCTCATACGGATTGCCCGCCACGCGCGGCGGGACTTCGTGACGGCGCGCCATCCCGCGCTTTCCGTGCGTGCGGCGATCGCCCGCATCAGCACGCAAAGGGGGGAAGAATTTTGGCGGGCCGTTTTCGGCCCGGCGGCACGCGCTTTTATACAAAATTGTTATTTTAAATGTCAAAAGGAAAACACATACCCTGTTTGACGATTCAATGAGCAAATAACATACTTATTTTTAGGTATCAATTCGTTCATTTGATTTTGTCCTATTTTTACAAAATTGTAATATCCATTCTTTCATCGAAGCGTCTCCCCCATTCCTCTTTCCTCACGTTTCCCCGTGCAACGAGGCGGCAACGCGCTCGCACGGCCTCCCTTCTTGAGGGCCTCCGCCACACGGCGCGGAACCGTCCCATTCGTTCGATCAGCAGGCTAAATGGCCTTGCATGGCCTGACGCTTTGCCGTATGAGACGGGAACATCTTTTCGGGTTGATAAAGGATAGAACACCATGTCCCTGCAGCGTTTTTTCACACGTTCCACTTTTGGGCGCTTCGCCCTGTTCATGATGGCCGGGCTGCTGTGCGCAAGCCTTTCCGCGCGGCCCCTGCTCGCAGCTCCCGACAAGGACGCCGCCGCGTCCGACCAGAAAACGTCCGCCAAAGAAGAGAAGGCCAAAACGGACAAAACGGCTGACGCGTCCTCCGAAAAGGCCGCCGATAGAGACGCCCTGACTGACAAGGAAAAAGCCAAACTCGAAGCTGAAGAGAAGGCCAAACAGGAAGCCGAGGAAAAGGCCCGCCTGGAGGCCGAAGCCAAAGCCAAGGCCGAAGCGGACGCCAAGGCCAAGCAGGAGGCCGAGGAAAGGGCTCGGCAGGAAGCCGAAGCCGCGACGGCCAAACTTCAGGCGGAAGCCGAAGCAGCCCAACAGAAAAGCGAGTCCACCGCCTCCGACGACGCCGTGTGGGAAGAGGCGTTCAAGCAGAATCAGGATGAGCTGAACGCGATGGAAATCGAGATCGACGGCTTGGCCGGGGGCCTCAAGGCGATCATCAATCCGCTCCGCAAGAGCCTTCCCGGCATGGAGGAAGCCGCCCAGCGCCTGTTCTCTCTGGCCGGGACGCACAAGCTTGATCCCATCATGCTGGAATCCATCGATCAGCGCGGCGTATTGCAGGCTTCGGGCCTGCGCCAGCAGATGCAGCCCGTCCTGACCGCGCAAAACGTGGTCAAGGACAAAATCGCCGCGCTGGAGCAGATGAAGAGAAGCCTCCCTCCCCTTCCGGAGAAAGGCAGCAAGGAAAAGCTGAATCCCGATCAGCAGCAGACGTGGAAAAACATCAGCCGCATCGAGAACAAACTCATCAAGATGGATCAGCGGCTGACGCTTGAGCTTTCCTCCGCCACGGACCTGCTCGGCAAAATCGAGAGTATGCACACAGGCGTGACCGGCTACCTGCCGGACCTGTGGCAGACCTATTATTTTTCAGTCCCGAGCCGTTTCTTCGACCCTGTCGCCTGGGAAGGGATCACCGAGCGGTGGGAAAAGACGCTCCAGAACATGAACCTGCGCATGAGCATCGAATTCCCGCGCAACCCTTCCGCATGGAAGGGCGTGGGGCTGCGGTTCCTCAACGTGCTGCTTCTGGGCTGCGTCGTCATCTTCTTCGTCAACCGCCGCATGGTCCGAGCCGAAAAGAAGGGCACCATGCCCACGGCCGCCCGATCCGGCATCCTGCGCAGCCTCCTGTGGCAATTCACCGGCCTTGCGCTGGTCGGGGCATCCTTCGGGAGCCAGGGCGAGCTCTTCCGGGGGCTGCTCGTGCTCGGCAGCATCCTTGTCATCGGCGGCGAGATGACCCTCGCATGGGGTATGCGCTGCTTCATCCTCGACAAGAAGATGGGCCTCACCCCGCTCTGGCCCATGTATCTGGCCTCAAGCCTCGGCATCCTGATCAGCTACCCCAACCTGCCCGGCGGCATCCTCTCCCTGAGCTGGATCGCGGTGGGCCTGGTTTCGCTGTACATCCTCAAAGAACTGCACGCGCGCGAGCTTCCCGGCATCGAAAACAACCTGCTGCACGTCCACAGGCTGACCGTCTGGCTCAGCATGGCCGTCGCCGCCATCGGCTGGCCGCGTATGGCGATCCTCGTGCTCATCCTCGTCGACTGCCTCGCCATCAACACGCAGTTCATCATCGGCCTGCTCCAGATCCTCAACCGTTCCTCGGACGTGCAGGACAGTGAACAGCACGCCCAGCGCAGCGTGCTCGCGGGACTCGTCGCGGCCTTCATCGCGCCCATCGTGCTGCTGCTCATCCTGTGCGGCATGGTGCTCTGGGTCATCGCCATGCCCGGCGGCGCGCTGCTCCTGTGGCACTACCTCGGTACCGGCGTGCAGGTCGGGTCCGCCTCGTTCAACATGGTGCACCTGATTCTTATCGTCAGCGTGTTCTACATTACGAGGGCGGCCATCACGGCCTCCCGCTCGTTCCTGAACCGCGTGGCCTCCCAGTCCTACAAGATCGACAAGACCCTGATCCCGCCCATGCAGACGGGCATCACCTACGGGCTGTGGACGCTCTTCGCCCTCTTCACCCTGAAAGCCCTCGGGTTCGGGCTGGAAAACCTTGCGGTCATCGCCGGCGGCCTCTCCGTCGGTATCGGCTTCGGTATGCAGACCATCGTCAACAACTTCCTGTCGGGCCTCATCCTGATTTTCAGCCGGACCCTGCACGAAGGCGACGTCATCGACGTGGGCAACCTGCAGGGCGTCGTCCGCAAGATCAGCGTCCGCGCGACCACGGTAGAAACGTTCGACAACGCCATCATCTTTGTCCCGAACTCGGAATTCGTCTCCAACCGCCTGATCAACTGGACGCGCAACGGGCGCATCGTGCGCCGTGAAGTGGCCATCGGCGTGGCTTACGGGACCGATCCCAAGCTCGTGGAACGGTTGCTGGTTGAAGTGGCGCAGTCCGTCCCGCAGATTGTACGGCGGCCTCAGCCCTTCGTCCTGTTCATGGATTTTGCGGACAGCACGCTGAACTTCGTACTCCGTTACTGGTCGGACATCGGGACCGCCACGGACGCCGCCTCGGCCATCCGCCACCGGATCGTGGAGGTCTTCGCCGAGCATCAGGTGGAAATCGCCTTCCCGCAGCTTGACGTCCACGTCATCCCTCAGACGCCGTCCCTGACACGAGCTGAAGGGTAAGAAGGCTTGACTCGCCGCATTTGAAAGCATCAAACAAAACAGGCTCTCCCGACGGCATCGGGGGAGCCTGTTTTGCATAACAATGCTTATCTGAACCTGATTCAATGCAAAACAAAAAGACGTTTTTACTTTAACGTCAATCTGTTCCGCATTACCCTTCCTCCATTTCCCCCAGCGCGCCTTCTTCCTCAGTCAGAGCCGCCCAGCTCAGGGCAGCGGCGGCGTTCACCAGTTCTCCCGGATCCATACCTATGGCGTCGGCAAGCAAAAGGATCGTTGTGAAACGCGGTTCGTTTCTGTCGTGCTCAAGGTTATTCAGATAGCGGGTGCTGCGCCCCAGTTTTTGGGCAAGACTGTATTGCGTAAGGCCGCGCTTTCTATACTCTTGAACAAGAGCCACACCGAACTTGGAAGGAGGTCTTTTTCTCATTCCTTGTTCATACTCAACACCTGATTTATAAATAGCCGTTGATTTTATCAGGTGATATATTGAACATCTATTTTCAAATTGATACACAACAAACATGGCAACATCGGAACGGAGCGCTCCTGTGCCAATCGCTAGGGCCTTTTAGACCGTAAAATGTAAGGGGTAAACCGGAAAGGGACATTTCAAACGGCGAACAAAGGATGCCCCGCATTCCCAACTGCTTCATTTCTTCTCTGCAGTTCCGCATATCTTCTTGCGGTGCCCGGCCCTCTTCGGCTCAAAGTCTTTGTCATCCGGGATCGCCATCCTTCCGGCATGAGTGCGTCAACGTCGCGGACCAGTTCCCAGCATCCATACGCAGAGCCCGCGCAAGCAGGAGCCCGGTCGACAGTTGCTGCTCACGCGCGTTGTGCTCCAACATGCTGATATACCGGGCGCTACGCTTTGTGAGTTTGGCGAGGCGGTATTGCATAATGTCGCGATCTTTTCTGGCTTTTACCAATACATCACCGAACGGGCAAAGGGGGTTTTCTTCCATAGAGGGGCATACAAGAATGACCTGATCAGAAAAAAACTGAATAACTGATCATCTATATTTTCTATGATAACCCGATCACTCAAGCGAGGATGTTGTCATGTTTCCAGCCCTACAACGCTTTTTTGAGGCGGTAGAATGCAGAACGCAGGCCGAATTGGCGGAGTTCTTGGGGATAAAACAGTCGTCAATCTCGGATGCGAAGAAAAAAAACGATTCCTCCAGATTGGCTTCTCACTGCGCTGCGGAAAAAAGGAATCAGACCGGATTGGATACTCACCGGGCAAGGCGCCCGTATGCTGCAATCCTGCGATGGGATGGGAATGGTTGTCCCCCTGCATGTACCCATTTTGGAAATAAGGCCACCGGAGGAATGCACGATGGAAGAACTTATGGTGGAAATTTTTCGGCGTGCATCAAAAACTATCAACAAAAACAAACTGCATTAGCTCCTTTATTGGTAAACAGAAAAAGGCCGGAACTCATTTCTTGGCAATGAGTCCCGGCCTTGCCTCGTTCCTGTGGAACAACTTCCACTAGAAAGGATTAAAACGCGTAGTTCAAGTTCAGGCCGACCTTGTACGCGGTCTTGTCGACGCCGCTGAGCTTGCTCCCCCAAACATCCTTATCCAGATCGAGGCGGACAAAGCCCATTTCAGCCGCCAGCGTCAGGTTCTCGTAGATCTTGTACTGGGAATCGAAGTTGACTTCCCACGCATGGTCTTTCGTCGTCAGGTAGACGTTGCCGCTCTCGACGCCACCGACCGGGCCGGAAGTAACCATCCGGGTATTGTTCGTACCCGTATAGAAGCCCACCGCCAACGTATGGGTGAGATTTTCAAAGAACGAGATGTCGGCAAGGCGGGCGACCACGCCCCACGTGCCCGTGGGCGTATTGCTAAGCACAGCGCCGTCCGAAATCCCATAAGCGCCGTCCCAGCCAAGGGTCGTGGCACCCCAGCCGGGAGACAGCGTGGGCAGGCGTTCCGAGCCGTCCATCGTATCGGAATTGTCGCCGGAGCCGTACCAGGCGATGAGGCCGGGGGTCACGTAGTCGAGCTTGTACTCGGCAATACCGGAAAGCAGCCAGCCCTGCCGGGTCAGATCCTGCCCGTTGGCCGCCTTGCCCCAGTCGGCCTTGCCGTAAGCGAAATCAAAGGCGAGGCGCAGCGGATCAAACGTCGTCAGCTCTCCGCCGATGCCAAGCCACCATGCCGGGTTGTTCGAATCCTTGGCCACGACGGAAACGCCGTCCTGCCCATAGGGAAGCAGGCCGACGATCAGGGATTCGCCGTTCTCGCCCACTTCATTCAGGCTGTTCTTGCCGAGATTGCCGTACATGCCCCACGGGTTGAGCTGCCAGCCTTCCCCGGTCAACGGGACGCTCAGGCCCACAAAGTCCATCGCGTTGCCCACGCCGCGGTCAATCGTGGTGTTGTCGTTTTCCGCACGCATCCAGAACAGGGACATCCCGGCCATATCATTGAACTGATAGGACAGGGTGATGCCCGCGCCGTCCGAGTCGTCGCTCCCCATGATGGGATCGCCCGCCACGAAGTTCGGCAGGCTGAACGGCTGCAAGCCCATGCGGACGCGCAGATCCGTCTGGGGCACAACCCAATCCACGTACGAGTACCGGACTTCGACGACCTTGCCGTCCGTTCCGAGCGCGCCGCCTTCACTGCTGTTGCCCCAATTGGTGTCCCCGACTTCAAAGAACACCGTACCCTTCAGGGATTCGGACGCGATGATGTCCACCTGCGTGCGCAAGCGCTGGCGGGCATGGAACAGATCGTCGGCCTTTTCCTTGGCGAAGCCGATATTGTTCCATTCGGTGTTGAAATCCCATTCTCCCGAAACCTTGATGTCGGCGGCCTGCGCACCCTTGTGCGCCGCGCCGAAAACAAGCCCTGCTGCCAAAAGAAGGACGGCTACTTTTTTCATGCTGCTTCCTGAATTGAGTCTTTGAGGTTCACGGAAAGGGCCGATGGCCCGTTTATGGCTGACCGCCCCCCGGGATGAAGACGCAAGGCATGGCCTCGGCTTGCGGAACACCGTCGCCAGCTGAGCGTTCCCGAGAGCGGAAGATCCCGTCTTGGACGGCTAGAGAGCCTTTCTATAGGTATAGAGATGGGCGAGGTTGAAGAGGAGGAACAGCCCTCCCGCCACGACATGCCCGCGTTCCCGTCCGGCAAGGCCGAAGGCGAGGGACGCGCCGAGCGTCGCCAACATGCCCCGGTTCGTGAACCGGATGGCCCTGGCCCGGTCGAAGCGCCGCTTCCGGGGTGCCGCCGCCTCATCTTGGGCGGAGGCGAAATCCGCCCACTGCCCGGCAAGGGCCAACAAGTCCTCCCGGCTGATCTGATCCGGATCGTATTCCAGCAGCAGGGACCCGGTACGGCTGTTCACCGTCACGCGCAATATTCCCGGCAGTGAGGCCAGAAATCCGCGGACCTGTTCGGCGTCCTCCGCCCGTTTCAAGGAAGGATGGCGCAGGCGCACCCGCCCATCCACAAAACTCGTGATGCACGATTCGATTTCGCTCATGCCGAGACCTCCTCAAGTTGGGGTTCCGCGCCCGCTTTGAGCATCGGACGCATGGCGTTGAGGGACACGCCCACCGTCGTCAGATTGTGCAGGAGCGCCGAGGGCCCCGGCTGAAGGAAACCGGCCAACCCGGACGCGAGGAATACGGTATTCAGGGTCATGATCAGGCCGAAGTCAGTCCGGATGCGCCGCATGGCGGCCTTACTCAGATCGACGGCGGTGACGAGGCCGTCAAGACGGCATTCCGTCAGCACCACGTCCGCCACTTCCCGAGCCAGATCCGCACCGTCGCTCAGGGTCACCCCCACGTCGGCGGCGGACAGAGCCGGAGAGTCGTTGATCCCGTCGCCGAGCATGGCCACCGTGTGGCCTTCCGCCTGAAGACTGCGGATGACCTCCGCCTTGTCCGTAGGCAATACCTGCGACCTGTACTCGCTGATTCCCAACCGCTCGGCCACAGCGGCGGCCGTGCGTTCATCGTCCCCAGTGAGCATGACGACGCGGATTCCCCGCCCGAGCAGCTTGCGAATAACCGGAGCCGCCTCGGGACGCAACGGGTCTTCAATGGCAATGAGCCCGGCCAGTTTCCCGTCCACCGCCAGATAGAGGATCGAGCGGCCTTCGCGGGCCAGACGCTCGATGTCCTCCCGCATAGCGTCCACCGGCACGCCTTCGTCGTGGTGGATATAATGACGGCTCCCAAACAGCACGCGCTTGCCGTGCAGGCGGGAGGCAATGCCGTGCGCCACCACATATTCGACTTCGGTATGTTCTTCCTGATGGTGCAAGCCTTCCTGCTCGGCCTTCCGAACGACGGCCCGGGCGACGGGATGCGGAAAATGCTCCTCAAGACAGGCCGCGGTCCTCAGGATGTCGTCCCGCTCGTAGCCTTCGCCGGGGATCACCTCCGCAACGCGCGGACGGGATTCCGTAAGGGTCCCGGTCTTGTCGAAAACCACGGCGTCAGCCGCCGCCAGCGATTCGAGGAACCGCCCGCCCTTGACGAGGACGCCGCGCCCCACCCCTTCCTTCATGGCGGCAAGCACCGCCAGAGGGGTGGAAAGTTTCAGCGCGCACGAATAGTCGACGAGAAGGACGGAAGCGGCGCGGGCGGGATTGCGGGTGACCAGCCAGACAAGCCCGGCCAGCAGAAAGCTGAACGGCACCACCGCATCGGCAAGCCGTTCGGCCTTGCCCTGCACTCCGGCCTTAAGCGCTTCGGAATCCTCGATGAACCGGACAATCTGCCGGAGGCGCGTGCCGTCGCCCACGCCCGTGGGCCGGATGGCGATCTCGCCCTCCTCAACCACAGTCCCGGCGTATACCGACGAACCGGGAGAGCGCAGGACACCGAGCGGTTCTCCGGTCATGGAAGCCTGATTGACGGAGGCTTCGCCTTCCGCCACCACGCCGTCCACCGGAATGGCGGACCCCGTGCGGACAATGACCAGATCGTCTTCGCTCAGTTCGCTGATGGCGACATGCATCTCCCGTCCTTCGCGCCGCACCCAGACGGTATCGACGTCAAGCGCGAGGCTCTGGGCGAGGGTGTCCAGCGACTTCTTGCGCGTCCACGCTTCGAGCGCTTCACCGAAACCGAGCAGCAGAGTCAGCAGGCGTGCCGTTTTGAAGTCACGGCGCAACAGGGAAATGCCGATGGCGGCGGCATCAAGGACATCCACACTGAGGCGCCCACGGCACAACGCCGCAACCCCTTTGAGGATAAAGGGAACGGAGGCCGCCACCGCCGTGGCCACCCTGACGAGAACCGGCATGAACGGCCGGACAAAGATATAGCGGAGAAAAGGCCCCCAACTCGGCCTTCCGGCTGGCTCGGGGAGGTTTTCGCCGCACACGGCGACATCCCCGGAAGGCTGTTCCGAAGCGGCCACCGCCAGCAACAGGAACGCGGCCCGCTTGGCTTCGTCGTTGGCATACAAGAGGAGCACACTCCCCGTACGGGGATTGACGCGCACCCCTTCGATGCCCCCGACGGCGTCAAGCCTGTCCGCAAGGACTTGCGCCTTGCGGAGGCTGAAACCGTACCGGGCGCGCAGGCGGACCCGTCCCGGCACGTCATGGACAATAAAAAACAGCATGGGAGTTCCTTTTTGGAGGAAAGGCGGGAAGGACCGCCCGCCTTCCGGGAGCGGCACGAGGCCGTCCCGGAGGCGTAAGAAAGGGGAGCGTTCAGGCTTCCGAAGGGGCTTCTCCCTCTTTCGAGGGAAAACGAAAGCCTACCGGAAACATCGGCTAAACGCTCGCGGGGAACACCGGAGGACTAGGCCTCTTCCTTCGCTTCCCGGCGCTGTTCCGCCGCGTGGCGGGCTTCGGCCACCATGTCGTCCATGTTTTCCTTCACGGTTTCCACTTTGGCGAGCACAGCGTCCTTGACGTCCATGCCACGGCTCAACAAATCAGCGGCCATCGGCTTCAGGTCAAGCTTGCCCTTGCTCACCGCCACCGCGCCGATTGCACCAAGCGCCAAACCGCCAAGGAAAAACAGGCCGTACTTCATGTTCTCGTTCATGTCATTCTCCTTCGATGTGGAATTTCATTATCAATTAAAAGTGAAAAAAGAAGCCTACAAAGCCATGCAGATTCTATAGGCTGCCGCCGCCACACCGTACGCAAACACGGTGTTGAATATCATGCTGAACGCAACCCAACCCCAGCTGCCCGCCTCCTGACGGATGACCACGAGGGCCACGAAGCACGGGGAGTACAGCAGCACGAAGAGCATGAGGGACAACGCCGTCGCCTTGTTCCAGTTCGGGTCCTGTGCGAGGCGTTCCGCCAGCGACGTAGCTTCTTCAGGATCCTGCTCGCCAAGCGAATAGGCCGTGCCGAGCGTGGAAACAATGGCTTCCTTGGCCGCTATGCCGCCAATCAGAGCCACGTCCGTGCGCCAATCGAAGCCCACGGGCTTGGTCAGGGGTTCGATGGCCATGCCGAGACGTCCGGCCCAAGAATGCTGCAAGGATTCTTCAGCGAGGGTCGCCTGTACGGCGGCCAGCTCTTCCTCCAGCGGAGTGCGGGCTTCATCCCCTTCGGGCAAGGCGTCCACCTTCTCCTGCAAGGCGGCGATCTGCGTTTCCAGCGGCGCGGCCTGCTCAGGATCCAGCGTCGGGAAGGTCATGCTCGCCCAGATCAGGATGGACACGGCAACAAGCACGGTCCCGGCCTTTTTGAGATACATCCATGTGCGTTCCCAGCAGTGCGTGACCACGCTGCGCAGGGTGGGGACCCGGTACGGGGGCAATTCCATGACGAACGGGGTGGATTCGCCGCGGATGATGGTCGAGCGCATAAGGCGCGCCATGAGAAGCGCGGCGGCCCAACCGGCCAACGTCAGCAGGAACATGGTACGGGCGGGGTTTTCGGGGAAGAACACGCCCACCAGCAGCAGAAACACGGGGAGTTTGGCTCCGCACGCCATATAAGGAAGCGTGAGCAGGGTCGCCAGCTTTTCCTTGGGACTGCGCAAGGTCCGGGTGGCCATGACGCCGGGGATGGCACAGCCGCCCGCGATACCGCCCGCGATGATGAACGGCATGACGGAAGCCCCGTGCAGGCCGAAGGCGCGGAACACGCGGTCAAGCATGTAGGCCATACGGGCCATGTAGCCGAAGTCTTCAAGAATCGCGACCAGCGTAAACATGATGATGATAAGCGGCACGAAGCTCATGACGCCGCCGAGGCCGTCGATGACGCCGCTGACGATGAGCGACTTGAGGAAGCCGTCGGGCATCAGGGCGCTTACGGTCTCGCCAAGCCAGCCGAAGCCGTCTTCGACCCATCCCTGTGGGTATGCGCCGATCACGAAGGTCAGCTGGAACATGGCGTACAGCACGCCGAGCATGATAAGAGGGCCGAACAGCGTGTTGGTCAGCACCTTATCCAGCTTGTCGGACAGCTCAAGGCGGTCCTTGGCCGATTCGCGCCGGACGGCCCCGCTGCGCAGCACACCACGGATAAAGCCGTAACGGTAGTCGGCGATGATGGCTTCGGGCGACGTTTGCAAGGTATCCCGAAGATGGTCGGCCACGGTTTCCCGGTCGGCGCGCAGCTGCGCGGCCACATCGGGCATACGTTCCACCTGCCTCAGGATTTCGGAATCGTTTTCCAGCACCTTCAGGGCAATCCAGCGGGCGGGATAGCGATCCGTCAACAGCCCTTTCTCGGCAAGGAGCCGTTCCATCTTGGTGAGGACCGGATCGAGATCCGGGCCATAGGAAATGTTCAGCGGAGCGCTCCCCCGGCGGCCAAAGGCGACGGCTTCGCGCAGAGCGTCCTTGAGGCCTTCGCCGGAACGCGCCACGGTCGCCACAACGGGAATGCCGAGCTGTTTGCCCAGCTCCTTCGTATCCACCTGAATGCCCGCTTTCCGGGCTTCATCCATCATATTGCAGGCCAGCACGACCGGCAGGCCCATCTCCATGATCTGGACGGTGAGGAACAGGTTGCGCTCAAGCGCGGAGGTGTCCACCAGATCCACGACCGCCATCGGCTTTTCCTCGGCCTTTTCGGGCGCGAGCACGGCACGGGTGACGATTTCCTCCTGCGAGTACGCCGTCAGGGAATACGTGCCGGGAAGGTCCACCATGAGGACCTCAACGCCGTCGATGGAGACGTAGCCTTCCTTCTTGTCGACGGTGACGCCGGGATAATTCCCGACATGCTGATGGGTTCCGGTATATTCGTTGAACGCCGTGGTTTTCCCGCAGTTCGGGTTCCCCGCCAGCGCAATGCGGACCTCTTTCAACGCGATGTGCTTCGCCTCGCTGCCGTCCTGGCGGCAGTGCGGGCAATCGGCATGGGCCTGGCTCATGCGACCTCCACAGTGATGTAATCGGCTTCGCGGTTCCGCAGGGCCAGCGTGACCCCGAAAAGCCGCAGTGCAACCGGGTCACGCAGCGGGGCGCGGCCCACAATTTCCACATCCGTACCGGGGATGAGCCCCATGTCGCGGATACGCCGCCCGAGCTCGCCATCGGCATCCACGCTGATGATGCTGCCCTTCTGCCCCACCTGCATCTGGCGCAAACCTATCCTCCGCATACAGTCCTCCAAATTGATTTTGATTTTCTTTATTAAGAAAACCTGACGACACTCTACTTCACCACCGCATGCAGTTTGCTGCGTGCGTTACGGTTTTCCCATGGGGCGCTTCAACAAAGCTCCGTACACTCTGACACAAGCCCTCCCGGAACGGGTGAAAGATGCCATTATTGAAAAGTATTGTCAATATAAGTGAAAAAATCTTTCAATTACAACATCTGTATTCGCCTATCGCGTACGATTTCCGTGTGTTAGAAACCGATGAAATGTTACTTTCCCAACCTGAACAACACGGCCTGAGCCGCTCTGGGGAAAAAAAGCTCAAAGATTGATTCATCAAACTTTATTTGACAAATACTCACTTTTGACCTACTCCCCCGGCTCTGGGGGGGAATCCATGCTCATAAACGCCGCGCCGAACAGCGCCCTGCCGACCGCCCGGGAACTCGTTTCCCTCACCGTGCCGCAGCTCGGCATGATGCTGTGCCATCTTGCCGTTTCCATGACGGATCTGTGGGTGGCAGGACGGCTGGATGCCTCCGTTCAGGCATCGCTCGGCATCGTTTCGCAGGTCTTCACCCTCCTCATGCTGATCACTTCCCTTGCCGGAAGCGGCTGCCTGACGACCATCAGCCAAGCCCTCGGAGCCGGGCTCGAACAGCGCGCCCGCCGATACGCGGCGCTGATCGCAGGGCTTGCCGGTCTCACGGGCACGGTCATCGCAGCGACAAGCCTCCTTTGCCTGCCGATGACGCTCCGGCTCATGCACGTCTCCCCCGAAATGGAACCCGTGGTCAGGACGTTTATCATTGCCTACAGCTGCCAACTGCCGTTTTATTACACCCTGATCATGCTGAACTCGGTGTTCCGGGCCTACAAGCTGGTCCGCCTCCCGCTCATCGCCATAGCCGTGGTCGCCGTCGGCAACCTCATCGGCAGCGCGGGGTTCGGGCTGGGGCTGTGCGGGTTGCCCGACTACGGGTATCAGGGGATCGCGTGGAGTACCTTTGGGTCCGCCCTGCTCGGGCTGGCCTGCAACCTGTACGCCATCGTCCGGCACGGCATCCTGACCCGCGCGTCCCTCGGCCCGTGGCGGTGGGCCCGGCGTGCCATGCCCTATCTCTTCCGGGTGGGCGGACCGTCCGCCCTCGGCGCTCTGGCGGGACACATGGGGAATCTCGTCATCCTGTCGCTGCTCACGGGGCTGCCCGGCGACATGGTGCCTGTCCTTGCCGGGATGACCCTCGGCTCGCGGGTGGAGAGCTTTCTGACCTTCCCCACTGCGGCGCTGAGCATGACCGTCACCATCCTGAGCGGGCATCTGATCGGTGCAAACAGGCCCGAAGCGCTGTTCCGTTTCGGCCAGCGGCTCGCACTCGCCGCCGCCCTTGCGCTCGGATTCGGCGCTGGGCTGCTGTTTGTGTTCCGGGTTCCGGTGGCGGAGATGCTGTCCACACAGCCCGAGGTCGTCCGGCAGGCCGCGCAGTTCCTCGTCTTCGCGTGCGCGGGCATTCCGCTCAAGACCTATTCCATGCTTGTGAACGGGGCTTTCGCCGGGGCGGGGGCCACGCGCGTCTCCTGCAAAGTCAACTGTGTGACCATGTGGGCGCTCCAGCTTCCGCTGGCGTGGACGCTCGGCAACGCCTTCGGCGCGACCGGCATCTACGCCGCCATGCTCTGCGCGAACGCGGGTTCGGCATTCTGGTACGCACGGCTCTACGCCGGGAAAAAATGGCTTGAATACGGTATGCGAAAACGTCAGAATGCCTGACGAGCCGAAAGAGGAGAACGCGGTATGCCCGAAGAGCGAAACGACGCCAGACAGCTCTCGCCTGTGCTGGAAAACTACCTAGAAATCATCTTCCATCAGGAAATCCGGGAAGGCGCGGCCCGCGCCAGTTCCATCGCGGAGGCGGCGGGCGTGTCCCGCTCCACCGTCACCAGCACGCTGAAGGCGCTGAAAAGCATGGGCTATGTGGACTATGAGCCCTACAGCCTCGTCCACCTGACCGAAGCGGGGATGCACATCGGGCGGGATATCGCCCACCGGCACATCGTCATTCAGGAATTTTTCCAGCATATCCTCCAGTTGGAACCGAACGTCTCCAACGACGTGGCCTGTGAACTGGAACACGTGATTCCGCCGGACGTCATACGGCGTCTGGGGCAATTCGTCCTGTACCTGCGGAGCCGCGAGGACGACTGGAAAAACTGGCAGGAGGACTACAAAGAAATCCGGCTGGAGCATATCCAGTCCAATACGGACAGGGATCTTGTCCGCAACGCGCCGCCCATGCTCGCCATGCGCACCCAGATGATGGGGCAGGACGAACTGCGGAAAAAGTACCGTTAGCGGGCTTTATCCTACGCGTCGGCAGAGCCCTCCGGCGGCGCGAAAAACCATGCAAAACCTCCGAAGCGAACGCCCTCCGCGTGGCCTCGCCATCAGCCGGAAAGCGTGGAAACGTGAAGGCCCGATAAGGCTTCCGTGCAAACATCCCCGGCTCTCCGGGATGGATCCCCCCTGCCCCATACGTTGCGTCCCGGCGCCTTGGGCCGCTTACGCAACGGAATCCGGGCCTTTCCTTGCGACAAGGCACAACGCCCCGCCCTCTCCGCGAACGTCGGACCGGACATCGACAAATCCGACGGCGCACAGCCATCCCGCCAGCGCGTCCGCCGTATACGTCCGCATCCCGTCCACTATGGAGCACCACTGGGAATCCCCGGACTCCTCGTTCACGATCAAAAACACGCCGGACGGTCCGAGTACGCGGAACACCTCGGCAAAGGCGGCGGGCACATCCGGCCAGAAGTAGACCGTCTCGAAAGCGGTGACGAGATCGAAGGACGCATCGGTATAGGGCAGCCGGGAAACATCCCCCTGCCGCACTTCGCAGCGCCCGGCGGCGACGGCTCCGGCGTTCTTCCGGAGGCTGGTGGCGACGCTCTCAGCGGAAAAATCGATCCCGCAGACAGACCCCTGCGGGCAGAGTTTCAGAAATTGCGCCAGATTCGCCCCGCCGCCGCATCCTATATCGAGCACCCGGGCGTCGGGCTCCGGCGACACATGCGACCGACCCCACTTCGCCAGCGAAGCGTGCCCCCAGTTCATAGCCCACAGCATGATCCTCCCGGATAGGCCGCCGGGCTTCCGGGCGTTCTGAAAAAACGTCCGCAATACATGACGCATACGCTCTCCTTGTCTATCCGGCTGACGTTCCCTCGCTTCATGTACAAGTAAAACAGACTGGACGAGGAACGACTGGCCTCCTCTCCAAAGGTCTGAGAGGTACCTGGAAGTATTATCTACGGAGAAAACCCGGCACAGCCGGGCTGAGATCCGCCACGAGTCGGGAACGCGAAACCGGGGCCTTTCTCACCAGAACGCCCCCCCAATCCGGACTACCCCAAAGTTTCCGAATACGGACTTTGCGGGAACGGCGGCCCATACGTCAAGAGGGCCCCCCGCATCGGGCGCTCCTGTCCGGCGAGGACAACAGGGGGCTACGTCACGCATCCTTGAGCGAGTAGCGCACCGGCACCAGAACCTGAAAACCTTTCCCCCCACGGACCGAGGGTATATCAAGGCCGACAAGCTTCTCGCCGAGCCGTTCGGTGGCTGTATCGAGCACGCCGAAGCCGCTGCCCTTGCCGAGCGAGCACGCACTGACCTTTCCGTCGGCGGAGATCGTCACGAGAAGCTGCACCGTCCCTTCAGCGCCGATCCGCCGCGCCTGCTTGGGATACCGCTTGTGACGGTTCAGGGCGTCAAGGATGGCTCCCAGCGCCTTGCTCTTGTCGTCCGGCCGTTCCTGCGTTCCCCCGACCGGGGCCGAAGGCGCGGCCGCCACGGAGGATACGCCCGTCCCCGCCGAAACCGGAGGAATCTCCGTCTGTTGGCCTACTGGAGCGGAAGGCGGCACGGGCTTCTCCGGCTGCCGGACCACTGGCCGCGTTTTTTTCACCGGAGGAGCTTTCTTGACCGGTTTCGGCTTCACGGGTTCGGGAGCCACCGTTTTGGGCGCCTCCTGCGGAGGCTTGGGCCGTTCGACGACCGGAGGCGGCACGGGGATCGTCACCTCCGATTCCGGGCTCAACAGCTTGCGCATGGCGTCCGGCTGAACGGGTTTCGCCTCGGACGTCGGCTCGGGGCGGATCACACGCATCAGCATGATGGATGAAGGGGCTTTCGGCGGCGTGAGGATCTTGACGGAGGGGGTCATCAGACACACGGCCAAGGCCAGCAGGACAAGCCCCCCGGTCATGCCGCCCGCCATGCTGCGGCTCTTGCGGAATTCCTCCACCCCGTACAGGGGCCTAACGCTCACTTGGCTGCGTGCTGATAACAAAGTGTCCTCCTCTCTTCAGCCTGGCGATGTCTACGACGCCGACAAACGCTTCAAAAGGGGCCTTTTCGTCGACGTACAGATTCAGCAGGGCTTCGGGCCGCGCCTCAAGCACCGCGGCCAACGCCTCTTTCGTCAATTGCCGATCCTGATAATGGATAGTTCCATCGGCCTTCACCGAAATCACCAGTTCCGCATTCTTACGGCTGGATTCCTCCGCCGTCTCCGAGGCCGGAAGCACGATATCCAGCACCGGCTTGCTGAATGTCGTGGTCATGATGAAAAAAATCAGGAGCATGAAGATAACGTCGATGACCGGCGTCAGATCGATGCTGGCATCCTCGTCGAAATCATGCATGGCACATTCTCCGGGTTTCGGGCCGGGCTTCCCGCTTCGCGCCGCCGCACAGTTCCAGCGCACGGTAGCTGTGTTCCACGGCCTCGATGTGGAAGCCCTTGAATTTGAGCATCAGGTAATAGTAGAACATGAGCATGGGGATGGCGACGCACAGGCCCATGATCGTGGTGATGAGCGCTTCCCAGATGCCCGCCGCCAGCTGCGCGGCGTTGGGGGCGCTGTTTTCCGCGATGGTGCGGAACACCGTCACCATGCCGAGGATGGTCCCGAGCAGGCCGAGCAGCGGCGAGACCACCGAAATGAGCCTCAGCCAGCACAGCCCTTTCGTGACCTGCTCGAAATTGCGGTGGAACAGGTAAGCGACCTCGGCCCGGATGTCTTCGGAGTGGCCTCCGTGGGTCTTCACGACATCGCGGATAATGGCAATCAGCGGATTGTCGCTCTTATCGCACACATCGCGCATACAGCGGCCTTCCTGGTGCTCAATGTCGAGAAAGTCCCGCTTGAAGTCGCGCCAGACGAAATGCAGATACAGAAGGTTCCGCAGCGCGAGGTACAATCCCGCACAGCCGACAAAAACCAGCGCGACGCCGGACGGGCCTATGGACGCATAGATTGAGGCAAGATTCATGAGCGTTTCCTGAACACGACGTATGGGCGGCAGAGCCGCCCTTCCGGTTTCGGGGCCGAAGCCCCGTTGATCCTTCTGGCCCGTCAGGCCACCTGTTCCGCGAACCCCTTGAAGGCTTCCTGCGCCCGGAGGCAGTCGGCCTCGTCGGGATGCTTGGCCGCTTCTTCGAGGCGCGCCTTGCGTTCGGGCGTCATGGGGTGCACGTCGGACGCCATTTTCTGCATCATGGCGACGATCTTCGGATCGACCTTGCCCTGGCACAGATACGTGCCGAGCACCTTGTTCCGGCGTTCCGGAGCGTTCACCAGCGCTTCGCCCTGCGCGATGCAGTCCCTGGCGTGATCGGAATCCGGCCATGCGCCCAGCGTGCCGAACAAAGCCACCTTCGCGTCCCGCACCGTTTCCAGATAGGCCTTGGCCTGCGCGTCGGGCATACCCTTGTCCACCCAGTAGCCCACGGCAACCAGATCGTAGCCCTCGGGCGCGGGAGCGGACTCCACGGGATGGATCTCACAGCCGGGAAGAACGGCGGCGATGGCTTCAGCGATTTTCCGGGTATTCCCGGTCCGGGACGAATAGACGACAAGAGCTTTCATGACGGGTCCTTTGTGCCCACGGCCTCGCGCAACGCGAAGAACGACTCGCGCGCTGCCGGGATGAGTTGACGGTTTTCGCGGCCCACGTACACGGAGAACAGGACCGTGCCCGCCGCGTTGAAAAACTGTACGGAATGGCTTTCCAATCCCATAAAGGGTAAAGACAGGAAACAGATGTGACCGAGATCATCGATCTTGAGATGTCCGCCGAGTCCGCTGCCGCCGGACAGGTTGAAATAGCCGTGCCTGTGCCTGCCTTCCGGTATCTTTCCCTTGATTTCGATGACGGAGCCCAGATGCGCCATGATAAAGGTGGCGTTTTCCCATGAGGCCAAGGCTTGCCAGACCGTATCGAAGGCGTCCTTGCCCGCGAAGGCCCGCGCCTCGTCCGGCAGGGCTCTGGCGACTTCCAGTTCCGAAACGCCGAAGCGTTCCGCAAGGCTTGCCAGCATCACCGGCTTCTTTTCCCGCAGGGCCGCGGCGATGGACTCGCCCAGCGTTTCCGTCGTCTGGCAACACGATGCCGTCATAGTTCGTTCTCCCGTTTGGTTTCCGTTTATTCCCATTCCAACAGCGCTTCGTCTGTTCGAGACGCCCCGGAAAAGATGACTCATGCGGGTGCCGCTCTCCGGAAGTTTTCCCTTCCGATCCGCAGCATTCCCTCCGTACGCACTCGCTATGAAAGAGGCAGCCGCAACGCCCGGGCGCAGGACAACCCCATCAGTTCGAGATCATGGGTGATCACAAGGACGCAGGCCCCCCTGCCGGCCAGCAGATCCAGCGCGTCGGCGATACGGCGCATGTTGCGCCCGTCAAGGCCGCTGGTGGGCTCGTCGAGGATGAGCACGTCCGGGCGCTTGGCAAAGGCGCAGGCGATCACAAGCCGCTGCTTTTCGCCGCCGGAAAGAGATTGCGGGTGACGTTCCGCAAGCCCTTCCAGCGCGAACAGCGACAGCAGGCCGGGCACATCGTCCGCGCCGCACCCCGCCAGCGACAGGCTGACTTCAAGTTCCTGCCGTACCGTCTTCATATGGAGCTGGTGATCGGCGTTCTGGAGCACAATGCCCACTCTGGAAAGCAGTTTCGATGCCGGGACCGGCTGCCCCGCGATGGCGAACCGCCCTTCCTGCGCGGCGTTCAGGCCGGTAAGCAGGCGGGCGAGCGTGGTCTTGCCCGTGCCGTTGTCCCCGATGAGCGCGGTCACGCCCGCCGGGATCGACACGTCCACGCCGTCGAACAGGGCCGGTTTGCCGGAGTACGCGAACCGCAGGCCGGAAACGGCCAGCCCGCCTTCACCCGGCTCCAGCAGTTCCTCCGCGCAGTCCGGCAACGTGCGGCGGGGATCGTCCACCCGGGCGGCGCGCAGCCCGCACCGTCCGCGCAGGGCGTCGTCGTACAGCAGGTCAAAGCCGCCCCGCTCCGCAATCCGGCCTTCCCGCATGACAAGCACGCGATCCGCTATGCCTTCCAGCCAGTACAGCCGATGATCCACCACAAGGATCGCCATGCCCCGCGCCTTGAGTTCGGCGAGCTTGCAGGCCAGATCCTCGGTAGCTTCGGGATCGAGATTGGCGCTCGGCTCATCAAGGATAAGGGCCCTCGGCCCCTGCGAGAGGATGGAGGCCAACCCGACCTTCTGCTTCTGCCCCTCGGACAGTTCGTGGATGGAGGAGGACAGGATCGGCCCGAGCCGGAAGGCCCGCGCCGCCTCATCGATTTTGGCGGCGATGGCTTCGGGCGAAACGCCCTGCCATTCATGGGCGAACGCCAGCTCGTCCTCGACATTCAGGGCGAAAAACTGCTGTTCGGGGTCTTGAAAGAGCGTTCCGACCTCCCGCGCAATGGCGTTGATGGGCCGGGCGTCCGTCGGCTCGCCGCCGATCAGGACACGGCCTTCCAGCGTCCCCTGAAAATAGTGGGGGCACAGGCCGTTGGCGAGGCGCATCAGCGTGGACTTGCCGCAGCCGCTGGCCCCGGTGCACAGCACCAGTTCGCCGGGCCGCACCGAAAACGAAATATCCGAAACCGCCGGGCACGTCTGGAACGGGTACGTGTAGGTCACACGTTCAAAGCGGATCATCAGCGCATCCCTCCTTCCAGCGGGGCCCATCCCACGGCATGTTGGCACAGCACCGCCGCAGCCGCTACAAGGCAGGCCGCGACCAAAAGCCATGTGTCGGACGCCTTCCAAACCAGCTTCCGGTAAGGGCGCATCCCTTCGCCGTAGCCGAGCCCCTTGAGTTCGGCGGCGATGCCGAGCTCTTCCGACGTCTTCAGCGAACGGAACAGCAACGGCGTGAACACCAGCCTGATCAGCAGCACGGGATGGAGGAAGGCGTTCCACGGGGTCATGCGCCAGCCGCGTATCCGAAGCGTTTCCGAAACCTGTTTGGCGTCATGCAAAAACGTGGGGATGAAACGGATCATCACCGCCGCCGGGAGATACAGGCAGAAAGGCAGGCGCAAACTCTTCAGGGCGGTCAGCAGGCTCTGCACCCGGCAGGAAAAGGCCAGCGGCAGGATCACGTTCAGCATCGTCGCCATGCGCAGGAACGGCACCACCAGCGACACCGCCGAAAACGCGGGCATGGACGGGATCAGCAGGCTCATCCCGAACGCGCACCCCATGGCCAGCAGCGACATGCCCACAAGGACCGCATACCCGATCAGCAGGATGCGGAACTGCCGCATCCCGAGGGCATACACCAGAGACATGCCGAAAAGCACCATCTGCGGCTCGACCCCGGACAGGGCCACCGTAGCCACGGACGCCAGCAGGCTGACGAACATCTTCGCCCGCGTATCCGCCGCGTGCAGCCCGCCGCCCCAGACGGCCCCCTCAGTTACGGACAATGCCTGCATGACGCAGCTCCCGAACGGCGCGGACGCCGGAAAAAAGCCCGCACAGCGATCCCACGTAGCCGATGACCACAATGGGGACGATGACATACAACAAGGCCGGACTCTCGCGCATGAACAGCCACGAAACGCCCAGCGAAAAGACTTTCGACGTGAGATCGTACACCGCGACGCCGAGCACGGGCGCCCACGGCTTCCGCATCCCTCCGGCGCAGACCATCGCCGCCTCGGCGCAGCCCGCCGCCAGCAGCATGGCCGGGAGGAGCGTCACGCTGCCACCGAGCAGAAGCATACTGATGAGCATGTTCACGAGCACGAACAGGGCCAGCGTCCCGGGCTTGCGCACCTTATAGAGCATGACCACGAGCAGCGTGGTGAAAATGAGGTTCTTGGCGAGCAGGCTCACCGGATTCATCCCTCCCCCCACCAGCGCGACCAGCAGGGTGGAAAGCTTGGCGGCGGCCGAGAAAACGCCGAGGACGACGAGTTCCCGCGCGCTCCAGTAATGACGGTTGAAGACCTGTGACGGCATCCGTATTCCTTCCCCTCCTCCCCCCGACGCCGCACGGGATTACCGTGGGCGTCCGCCGCCGTGCAGCGTGGGAAGAGTTTTTTGATAATATAAATGAAATTCAATTTCAATACTAAAGCCCAGGCTTCCTCATGAAATCAGAATCTCATGCCGACCTTGATGTTGGCATGCAGGCCGGGTTCCAAAATGCTGTCGTCCTGCCGGTACCGCTTGTCGAAGAGGTTCAGGACTTCTGCGGCCACGGTATACTGCTTTTCGTCGCCGAACTCGAAACCGAAAGCCACGTTCGCCGTCTGCCAGTTGTTGTAGTGGGTCGTCTCGCTTTCGGTCTTCTCGACGGAATTTGAGGAGAACCGCCCGTACACGTCGGCGTTGAAGTCAACGGTTTCGCTCAGGGCGTGCTTGAAGCGCACCCCCGCCCTGCCCGACCATTCGGGTACGCCGGTTTTCCATGTGGTCAGCGTGCCGTAGTCGAACTTGCGCCGCATCCATGTCGCGGAAGCGTACGGCGTGAGGCCGCATTCGAAATCATAGCTCGCGGCCAGCTCCACCCCGTGGGTCTTCGCCGACGAGACGTTGATGTAGCGCGAAGTGTCGGTATCCGCGTCAATGGTGGGGTTATAAATATAGTCGTCCGCATCGGAATAGAAGGCCGCGACGTCTACGGACAGGCCGTCATGGACATACCGCGCCCCGATTTCATAGCTGTTCGAGGTCTCCGGCTTGAGGCCGGGGTTCGGCAGGATCGTCCCGCCTCCCATCGCCGACATCACATACTTTTCCTGCAGCGAAGGGACGCGGAATCCCTGCGCGAACGTGGCCCGCAGCGCCAGATCCGGGATGCCCGACCACATAAGGCCCACATTGAAGACCGGCCGGGAATTGTTTGAGGAGCTCTCCGTGCCCACGTCATACGGGGCCGTGCCCTTGGAGTTGGTCTTGCTTCCTTCGGCATGTTTCATCTCGGACTGGACCCACGTATACCGTACCCCATAGCTCAACGTGAAGTCGGCGGGCAAGGTCGATTCCATCTGGGCATACAGGGCGTTCGTCAGCATGTCGCCCTCGTGGTAGGCCGTGGAGGTGTACGGGATGCTCTTCGCCATGGATGCCGCCGCGATCTGTTGCGCAAAAGGGGGCGCACTGGCCAAGATGCCGGTGGCAAGGATGCGCTCCACTGAAGTGGAAGCCGAAGCCCTCGTATCAGCCTTCAGCGTATCATAGCTGATGTCGTATCCGGTGATCAGGTAATGGTTGTCGCCGATGGCCCAGTCCATCTGCAGCGAGGAGCCGAGCTGCTTGTTCCGGTTGTCCGCATTGTTGGTGACGACCAGCGGCATCTTCGTGATGGCCGGGTCCGTGTTCACGTCGTTGGTCATTTCCTTTTCATTCTTCTGCCAAAATGCGTCGAAGCGCACGCGGGGAAGCCACGGCGTCACGTTTTTGGCTTCGGCGAAGGCATAAACCTTATCGCGCTGCCACTTGGGGACGTCCACGGCGAAATTCTCATAGCCGGGTTCCATGCTCCCGGAATGGATGGAACCCTTGAAGCTGTCCAGCCCGCCGCCGACCATGAACTTGTCGGAAAAATCGTAGCTCAGGAACGCGCTGCCTTCCTTCTGGCGGAAGGAGGTGTTCGGCGCTTCGCCGTCAGGCGTGCGCAGGTTCCCCTGATCGCTGTATGAGCCGGACACGCGGTACTTGAATCCGTTCATACCGCCGAAAGCCGACAGGGATTCGGCAAAACCGTTGGACGCGCCGTTATAGGCCACGGACGCCTCGCCCTGAATCGGTTTGTCCCCGCCTTTCTTGGTGATGATGTTGACCACGCCGCCGATGGCTTCCGAACCGTAGAGCACGGACGCGGGGCCCTTGATGACTTCCACGCGCTCCACATTGGAGGGATCGATCAACAGGGGCGTGCCGTCCATCGACTTGTTTTCCACGAGCTTCTGCCCGTCGATGAGGATCAGCACGCGGTTGGGATTCTCGCCGCGGATGGATATGCGTTTAAAGCCCTGCCCGCCGGAATTCCTGATTTCCACGCCCGGCACGTCCTGCAAAAGCTCGCCGATGGTCCGGGCGGGAGAACGCTTGATGTCCTCGCTCGTCATGACGGAAACGCTCATGGGAACGTCCTGCAATTCCTTCTCCACCCTCGTGGCGGTCACGTACACGTCGTCCGCCTTGACCGGCTCCTCCACGGCATAGGCGGGGCACCACGCCGCCAGGCCCAGCGCCGTCAACGGCAAGGCGCGGGCCAGCATCTTCCTTACAAACATCAGGCCTCCAAAGCACGCTTGAGATAATCAAGCAACAGTTGTGAAAGGTTCACCTGCCAGAACTGCCCGGCGAGCGTAAGCACGATGAAGGCCCCGTCCCGTTCGACAAGACCCGCCCGCTCCCATTGCTCAAGCACGGGTTTCCACACCTCGCCCAACGGGATGCCGTAAGCCGCTTCCAGCCCCGGCATGTCCAGCCAGCCCTGCTCCATCCCCTCGGCGATGGCCTTGAACAGCTTTCCCTGCGGGAACGGGCGGAACAGCATGGCGATGGGCTTGCGTCCGGCCCGGACTTCTTCCTGCCACGCCCGGTAGTCCGACTGGTTCAGATAGAAGAACCCGTCCAGATTGCCGCCCGCGCCGGGACCGAACGCCAGACAGTGGGCGCGGCCTTTGACATACAGATTGTACAGGTTGCGTTCCCGCGACGTCCGCGCCCAGTGGCTGATCGACAGGCGGCGGTAAAACCCTTTCTGCATGGCCTTCACCCCTGCGGCGAACATGGCCGACTGCATGGGGACGTCCGCCCCGGCGGGAAGGCGTCCGCTCTCAATGGCCTTGGCGAGCGGGGTGTTCCGGTACACGTTGAGCTGGTAGCAGTCAGCGCCGTCGAGCTTGAGCGACTGGGCCGTGGCGATATCCGCCAGCCAGCGTTCCATCGTCTGCATGGGGAAGCCGTAGATGAGATCCACGATGACGGCGGCCTGATCATAGCTCTGCAAAAGCTGGAGCTGCCGAATCAGCGTGTCGCGATCGGACACGCGGCCCATCGCCTGCCGGATCTCCGTGTCAAAGCTCTGCACCCCGAGTGAAAAGCGGTTTGCCCCGCCCTCGAAGCACGCTTCCATCTTGTCCGGGCCGAAATTCGACAGACGCCCTTCCACCGTGATCTCGCAATCGTTGGCGAGCGGCAGCACGGCGCGGACTTCCTTCAAGATGCGCCGGAGATCGTCCGCCTGCAGCGCCGTGGGCGTGCCTCCGCCCATGTACACGGCATGTACCGGCCCGGCATCCTGTCCGGGGCGGCCCCGCCACAGGCGCAGCTCCTGAATGAGCGCGTCGGCGTAGATCCGGCTTTCGTCTTCGCGGTATGCCTTGTTGTAGAAACCGCAGTACAGGCAGTGCGTCTCACAAAACGGCACATGGATGTACGCCACGGTCTTTCCCGTCCTCGGCTCCGCCAGCAAAGGCTCCAGCGTCGCCTCAAAATCCTGTTTTTCCACGCCCGAACCGCCAAGGCCGGGATGTACGGCGATCTTGCCTTCAAACGCGTACGGCAGAGGATCGACCCCCTCCCTGGCGAAGTAGCGTTCGAGCCCCTCAGCCGGGACGCTTGGCTGCCCTACCCGCTCCTGCTCGGACGGAAGGCTTTTTTCCAATCGGATTTCAGTCATGACCCCTCCGGGTTCCCATCAAAAGTACATTGAACAATATTAAGTTTTATTAATCAAACTTTATGTCCGCAGATGTACACAGTCCGCCCCGGCCTGTCAACCGTTTCTGCCAAAAGGCGGAATGCTTTTTATTACAGCCTATTTTGAAGGAGATTGCCCAGCGAGGCACTCCGGACAGACGCCGTACAGATACAGCCTGTGTTGCGTGGGCGTAAATCCGTATTGGCGGACAAGGCGCTCCTGCAGGGCTTCGATCTTAGGATCGACGACCTCAATGCTCTTGCCGCAGCACTCGCAGATGAGATGATCGTGGTGCCAGTCGCTGGCCTGCTCATACCGGACGACGCCCCCGCCGAAAGAGACTTCCTTGGCAAGCCCGGCCTCACACAACAGCTTCATCGTGCGGTATACCGTGGACTGCCCCACCGTCGGATCCTGTCGCTGAACCAGGCCGTACAGATCGTCAATGGTCAGGTGCCCCTCTTCCTGAAAAAACACGGAAACGATGGCTCGCCGCTGCTGCGTGTTGTGGCAACCTTTTCCGCGTAGGAAGCGCGTGAACACCGTCTCCGGATCAACATGGACTTGTCCGCCTGACATACCTCACCCTTACATAACGGTTCAAGATGTATTGAGGCGCGGGCCCTGCACTCCGGCCCGCGCCTCAGGCATAACGGCTACGGAGTGCCTATACCGCCCACAGTCTATTATAATTGAATTTCATTTTCAATATATTCGCATAAAAAAATGTGGTTAAAGAGCCGCCAGCAGCCGGTTGGCCCAATCTTCCACGTCGCTCCCGTTCGACGAGAGATTGCCGTCGAGCTTCAAGCCTTCCAGAATCTGAATGCCGCCGAGTTCGTTCAAACGCGCCTCAATCACATCCACCGCCCCGCAAAAATGCTCAAAGGAGCTGTCCCCGCTCGCAAAGCACGCGGTCTTGACGCCCTTGACTCCAATACGATCAAAGGCTTCGAACAACGGCTCGAAATCCGTCTGCAACTCGACTTCATCGGTCCCCCATGCGGAGCACCCGAACAGAGCGACATCCCGGCCTTCGCACAGGCCATCCGGGGAAACGTCGGCGGCGTCCCGTACATCGGCGACATGCCCCGCAGCCCGCAGACGCCCGCCGAGGTATTCGGCAATATCCGCCGTGTTGCCGGTGGTGGACCCGTAAACGATAAGCACATTACTCATGAAAAAGCTCCACTTGAAAAAAAGTTAATGATCGTGATTGTGTTCGCCGCGACATGCGCATCCTCCGTGCCCGTGCCCATGCCCGTGTTCGCCATGGCATGTGCAGTGCGCGCATTTTCCGCAGCACCCGCTTTTCTTCTTGCGGGGCGGCACGATAAGCACACGGCTCCCGGAGGGCGCCATGTTGAATCCGTTTTCGCCCTTGAAGAACAGCTGCGACGCCGGAACGGGCGTCTGGCACAACCGGGCCTGCAACACCTTGCTACCGAACGGCAACACTTCGCTTACCCCCGCCGTATCGACGAACACCCTGCCGCCGCACCTGTACTCCCTCAGAAAGAGATTCAGCAGTTCGTGTGCGGAGTTGCCGTCAAAAATGCCCTGCATCTTCACATGCAGGTTGTCCTTGTTGTGATGGTAGTTCATCTGAAAATCGGTGCTCATGCACGTTCTCCTTCTTGCCGTGCGGATTCGCTCCCCAGAAGCCGGGAAATGGTGCTCAGACTCCCGTTCGGCAACATATAAAATGTCTTGTTGTGTTTCTTCGCCAGATTCTTGACTTTGATGCAGGCGCCGTGGCTGTTGCAGTTCACGGGGCAGAGGATGATGTCCGCGCGCCTGAGGCTCCGCTCGAGCTGGCGCGTGCCGCCCTGCAGCGAGCCGTTGTGGTAATCGAGGACGCCGCCCCCCCCTTCAATAAATTCGCGGTACAACGACTCCATGCGCTCGACGCCGCCGACGATGAGCACCCGCTTGCTGCACAGATCGAACGAGGGGCAACTCTCGTCGCAGTCCCTGCCGCAACAGGTCCCGCAGGAATCAGCCGCCATGCCAGGCAAGTTCCCCTGCTCAAAGCGAGCCCTTCCCTGCTTGAGCAGCGAGTTGACCAGTTCGCGCTGGCCCTCGAAGCGCTGCGTCAACGACGCAAGCGCCTCCCGCAGGTTCTCGTTTTCCGCTTCAAGTTCCGGGCCCCTGATTTCCCACAGCGCCGTGGACGCCTCATACATGGCGTCCAGTTCGGCTTTCAGGCGGTTGCGTTCGTCCCGGAGCGCGGCGTTTTCCTGCGCAAGCGCACGCCTGCCCTCTTCCGCCTGTTCCATGCCGCCGCGCGAAGCCGCTTCGCGCTCCTTCAACAGCCGGATACGGTTGGCCTGCTGCTCGTTCTTGCGTTCCAGTTCAACGATAAACCGCCGGATGCGCGTCTGTTCCTCCGCGATGCCGTGCATGGCCATGTGGACCGCGCCGTAGACCGTGCGACGGGCTTCATCCGAAAGCCTGCGCGTGGCCGCCGCCCACAAAAAGCCCACATACTGGCCGGCGGAGAACGCCTCCTTCCACTGCGCGAGAAAATCCTCTTCACTCAAAAGCCGCAACGGGGCGGCCTCACGCTCGTACTTCCGGCGGAGCAGCTGGCTCATCTTCCGGGACAGAGGGTTTTCCGTAGCGGCGGCATTGACGAACAGTTCGTGCATTTCAAACGGCGTCAGTTCAACCGCCGGAAGCGACATTTTCTTCAAGAGATGTTTCTGTTCGGCAAGCGTGATCCCCATGCCGACAAGCGGACATCTGAACAGTTCGTCCGCTTCCCATATGCCGTGAACAGCCCGTGAAACAGGCGACGCAACGTCCAACGCGGGTTCCGCGTCCGCTGTCTGAGATAACCAACTCATAGCGTTCCTCCATTCCGTTCTGTTGGAAACAGATCTGCCGTATATGAAAATGAAAGTCAAGATCAATAAGTATATTTTTTCTCTCTTCCGTCCTCCCTTTTTCGGCAAAACAAAAAGGAGGCTGCCCGGAAACAGCCTCCCCATGTCGCATAACATATTTTACTCTCTACCGATGCGCTTCCTTATATGCGATGACGTTCGCCTCGCTCATCGCCGCGGCGAAAGCCCGCACCTGCGACGCCGGAACATGCAGGCAGGCTGTGGCGGCGTCACCCTCGGCGTGGAACGGAAGGTTGCTTGCCCTGAGCAGATCGTTCACCGTGGCCCGGGCCTTGGCAGGGTCCCCAGAGACGGCCTGGAAAATATAGCCGCCCTCGCCGTCACGCTGGATATGCCACTGCTGGCGGCCACCCTCCACCACTTGCAGATGCTCCATCAGAATATAATCGCGCCGGGCGATGAAGGCATCACGCATCGTTTCCACCTGATGCGGCACAACCCCAAATCGGCGGCACTGCCAAAAACGTTGCAGGCTCTCCCCTCGCGTGTTTTCGTCGCATGAAACGCGCCAGAAAAACCGTCTTCACGTGACATCACCGCCGAAAGCCTTTTTTCCGGCGGAAACGCCGAATGGCGGCCCTGAAGAAATCCTGGGCCGCCATTCCTTTTACCGTGCCCCAGTGGCGTACACAACCCCCGGGGCATTCAACGCGCCTGCGGAACTGAGGGGAGTTCCGAAGTATCCCTTCCACAGCCCCGTTCCGAAGATATCCGGTTTATCCCCACAGGACCAGCCGCGTCTCCAGCGGCGAGGCCAGCCCCGGTGTGACGGGAAGCACTCGCACGCCGTAGACATGCGGCCCGCTCCGGGACGGACTGTAGGCGCAGGCGTACACAAGCCTGTCCGCCGTGCTCTCCTCCGTGCGCGCCATATCCACGACGTCCGGAGTGTCCGTAAAACCGTTGCCGTCGCCCGGTCCGGCCACGAGCTGGACGAGCAGCTCCTCGGGCTTCATCCCGCCGGGCAGGACGCCGATCTGTACCTGCATGGGCTGGGTGCCCATCAGTTCCTCACCCTTAAGCCCTTCAATACGGATCTGCTCGATCCGAAGGGAGCTGAAGCGGGCGTTGACGTCCTGCTTCCACCGGGCGAGGCGCTTGGTGAGGGCGTTGTGCTTGTCGCGCAGTTCCGCATACCGCTGCGCCGCCGGGATGTAGTAGTCGTTGAGATACTCCCGCACCATCCGGTTGGAGCTGAACCGCGCAATCAAGGACTGCATGGACTGCCTGACCGTCAGAAGCCAGTCGTGGGGCATCCCTTCGAAATTGCGCTCGAAATACAGCGGCACGATCTTTTCTTCCAGAAGGGCGTACAGGAACCCGGCGTCGTCATAATCGCTCTGTTCCCCGCACAGATATTCACGGGTGACGGCGGGCCCGATGGTCCAGCCGTTCTCGCCGTTGTAGCCTTCGCACCACCAGCCGTCGGAGATGCTGAGGTTGACCCCCGCGTTGACGGGCACCTTCTGGCCGCTGGTCCCACAGGCCTCGTAGGGACGGCGGGGAGTGTTGAGCCACACGTCGCAGCCCTGAACCATGAGCCGCGACACCGCAAGGTTGTAATCCTCTATGAAGAATATCTTTCCGAAGAAGCGGGGGTCGAGCATGTGGCGGATCACTTCCTGCAGCATGTCGATGCCCTGCGTGTCGGCGGGATGGGCCTTGCCGGAGAAGACGAAGATCACCGGGCGCTCCGCATTGCCCACGATGCGGGCCAGACGATCCAAATCCGCAAAGAGCAGCGTCGCCCGCTTGTACGGCGCAAACCGCCGGGCAAAACCGATGACCAGAGAAGACGGCGTAAGACAGGCCGCCATTTCCTTCTGCTTTTCGTAGGGAATGGCGAACTTCTTGAAAAATTCCGGCAGCGAAGCCCGGAGATAATCCAAAAGCTGCTTCTTCTGGAGCTGCCGCACCGCCCAGAGGCCCTCGTCCGGGATTTCGTCTATCTTGCTCCAGATGGACGAATCCGGGCTCTGCTCCTGCCAGCCGGGGCCAAGCACGTTATCCAGCAGCGCCCGCATGGGCGCCCCCGTATACGACGGCACATGGACGCCGTTGGTGACGTACCGGATGGGGATCTCCGCCTTGGGCACGCCCTTCCAGCCTTCCTGCCACATATGGCGGGAAACGTATCCGTGCAGGGCGCTCACGCCGTTGGCCCGGAACGAATAATTCAAAGCCAGCACCGTCATTTCGAAAACATTGCGCTCGCTCCCTTCAAACCGCCCCATCCGCACGAATTCCGGCCACGGCAGGCCGATGCTCTGGGCATACGGCAGGAAGTACGGCTCCATCCGTTCCAGCCCGAAACGCTCGTTCCCGGCGTCCACGGGCGTATGCGTCGTAAACAGGCTGCTTCCGCGCACGAGTTCCCCCGCTTCGGCGAAGGAGAGCCCCCGCTCCTGCATAAGCAGGCGGATACGCTCAAGGATGAGGAACGCGGAATGCCCCTCGTTCATATGATACACGGAGGGCCTGATGCCGAGGGCGCGCATGAGCTGGACCCCGCCCATGCCGAGCAGGATTTCCTGACGGAGGCGGCAATCCCTGTCCGCCTCGTACAGCCGGGCGGTGATCTTGCGATCGTCGGCGGTATTGCTGGGCGTGTCGGTGTCCAACAGATACAGCTTGACCCGCCCCACACGCACCATCCAGATCTGCGCATGGAGACGCCGCCCCGGAAGCTGCAACAGCACTTCGAGCGGCGCTCCGCCCTCATCCTTGACCAACTCCAGCGGCAACGTGGCGAAATCGTTTTCGGGGTACTGGGCGATCTGCCGCCCGTCCCTGTCGATCTGCTGCCGGAAATACCCGCTCCGATACAGCAATCCCACGCCCACAAGAGGGATATTCAGATCGCTTGCCGATTTCAGGTGATCGCCGGACAGGACGCCGAGCCCGCCCGAATAAATCGGCAGGCACTCGCTCAAGCCGTACTCCGTCGAGAAATAGGCCGCCGGGCGCTCCGGCGACAACGCGCCGAAGTCCTTTGCGGAAACGCCCATGTAGGCGTCAAAGGTCTCCATTGTGGACTTATACAGCCGCAGGTAGGACTGGTCATGCGCCACGATGAGCAAACGGGCCTTGGTCGCCTTTTCGATGACCGCCACGGGATTGTGTCCGCTGCGTTCCCACTCCGCCGGATTGAGCGCGGAAAACAGCTGATGGCATTCGGGATGCCAGCTCCACCACAGGTTATGGGCCAGCTCGCGCAGCCGCCCGATGGGCTCCGGCAGCGCGGTGACGGCGGTAAAGGCGTGCAGGGTCGGCGTCGTGGACATCGTCGCCTCAAGCACCCGCGTCAGGGATGCGCTGCTCGGCGCGTCACGAAGCGCCCCGCGCTCCACGGCCTTGTCCAATGCCTGCGTATACGCCTGAATATAGTGGGGGAAAAACCGCTCCCACGAACACGCGCCGGACAACGAGCGGACGGCCGTGCGCCGCTCGTCGAGCTGCGCCGACGGCAGGGCAGCGTAGTCCAGCAAAACGCCCCGCAAGGCCGCTACCGTCCCCTCATACGAAGTCTGCTGGCGGTGCAGGATCGTAACGCCCTGCTCCTGCCCCTGCGTGTCCCGCACCCACAGGCCGAAGCCCGACAGGTCCGTGGTCACGGTGGGGACGGCGTGCGCGGCGCTTTCCTGCGGCGTGTAGCCCCACGGCTCGTACCACGAGGGGAAAACGCCCAGATCGCAGGCCGCCAGCACTTCCTCGTACGGCATATTCAGGAAGCCGTCGTTGCCGTCCAGCAAAGCAGGATCAAAAATGACCTGCACATGGTTTTCCGGCCTGTTGTCCAGACCGAGCCGCTTGCAGGCGTTCAGGATGGGGTCCTGCGGCTGGTTGTATACGTGGTGGCTGCTGATCCAGTACGGCCCCTGATCGGAGATTTTGGAAGGATCGCCGCCCACGGCATCGGGATTGACCCCGCTGTGCCCGCCCATGACGGCGCACAAGGCGAGCACGTTGGTCTGGGACTGGCGCAGCGCCTCGTTCACGCCCGCCAGCGCGTCGAGGAACACGTCCACGCCCTTGTTGTGGTATTCATACCGCCCGGAAATGATGAAGATCCGGGTATCCGGCGCAAGCTCGCGCCGCAGGAGGCGTCCCGCCGCGCCAAGGAGTTTGGCCCGCGCCCCGGCCGGAACATCCCGTTCGGCGCTGTAGTCGGGGATGACCCGCATGTCGAGGCCGTTGGGCGTCACCACGTCCGGGGAACGGCCCAGAAAGACCGTGGCCTCGTCCGCCGTGATGCGGCTCACCGTGGTAAAGCAGTCGGCTTCCCGCGCCGACGCCGTTTCCATCGAGCATTTGGCGGTGATGTTGTAGGCCCCGGCTTCCATTTTGGGGTTGATCTGGTTCATCTGCTTGTAGATGTCGAACCCGGACCCCGCCATCGACCGGCCGAGCATGGTCGCGTGCGTCGTAAAGACCGTGCCGAGCTTGGGCGCGCGCTCCTTCAGGTACAAGAGGCCCCCGCCGCACATCCATTCGTGGAAATGCGCAAGCACCGGGCCGGACGCGGGCACGGCAAGCGTCTGGCACGCCGCCTCGATCACCTCGCCGCACGCGGTACTGAACATGACGGGCTCCACATAATCCCACCCGCCGGAAATGGAGTCGATGCCGTAACGGTTCCACAGGGAAAACAAAAGCTGTCCCTGATTGAACCGATCCCGATAGCCGACAAGAATGACCTTGGGCCGCCCCGGAATATCCCAGCGCCCGAAGCGGCAGGCCAGATTCCGCCGTGCCGTGATCGCGCGCAGCTCCTGCCAGCAGGCTTCGTCCGTTTCCTCGAATTCCGCGTTGTTGCCCAGATCCGGGCCCAACAGATAGTAGTTGTCTCCAAAAAGAGCGGCGGCCTCCAGAGCCTTGCTGCTCACGACGGCGTAAATGCCGCCCACTTTGTTGCAGACTTCCCAACTGACTTCAAAGAGCGTGGTGCGGGACATATCATACTGCATACGGTTCTGCTCCCGCGCCGCCACGGCTGGCTTCCGGGGTTCCCCGGCAAGCCCAAACGCCCTCAGGCGCTTTTCAGGACGGCGCTTTTCGTTCCGGGGTCAAGGGGGGACGCCGCCTCAAGCGTAAGCCTGAAATCGGCGAGCACATTCATATAATTGATGTAGGCGTCGTACGGCGTGCCGTAGGGGTTGAAATAGCTGTGCACATCGCCGTCCGAGAACCACTTCGTGGACATGTAGTAAAAATGGTCGGAGGTCTGCAGACGCCGCCATGTGCGGAGCACGCCGGGATCGCCCGTGGCCTTGACCGCCTTTTCCAAGCGATAGACGGATTCGATGGCGTCGTTCTGCATGTCGTTGCCGAGCCATGCGGTGAGATCGCGCTCGGCGTCCGCCCACGACATGAAATGCGGCACGTCGAGGCTCGCCACCGGCTCGAACCGGGCCGCCGCTTCCGAAGGCGTGATGAACGCGAAACCGGGCGTCCGCAGCATGACCTCGGGCAAGGCTTCCATAAAGGCGAAAATACCGGTGGATTCCCATTGATGCTCCCCGAACGTCTCGTAATCCATGAACAGATTGATGAGATCCCCGGAGGCGTTGGCGGCGTGCGCCCACTCGGAAAACTTGTCCGCCGTGAGCGGAAATTCGGGCCATTGGTGGTTCGAGAACCGGAAGGCGATGTCGTCCGAGAGGCGGTAATTCTTGAGCAGAAGCTTGAGGCGATCGCACCCCGCCGGGCGGTAGACGAAGTTCGGGCTGCGCCAGCCGAGCACGTGATCCGCACCCTCGGCAAGCACGGCCTTGTAGCCCATCGCTTCCACGGCCCGCGCCAGATCGTTGTTGTAGATAAGTTCCGTATTGCGGAAGACACGGGGCGTTACGCCGAAGAGCGCTTCGATCCGCTCGTCGTGCAGGGCGACCTGTTCCCGGAACTCCTCCGGGGAATACAGAAACGCCAGCGAATGGTTGTACGTCTCGGAAAGCAGTTCCACGCATCCGGTGGCCACCAGTTCCCGGAAGCTCTGGATGACTTCCGGCGCGTAGGCCTCGAACTGATCGAGCGCCGTTCCGGAAATGGAGAAACTGACCTTGAACCTGCCGTCGTATTTGCGGATCAGCTTGAGCAGAAGCGCGTTCATGGGCAGGTAGCATTTACGGGCCACCTTCAGCATGATGCCGCAGTTCGCGTCCTCGTCCTCGTAAAAGGAGTCCACGCCGATGTCGAAAAAGGTGTAGTGCCGCAGCCTGTACGGCTGGTGGACCTGAAAATAGAAACAAAGTGCCGACATATCATTTTCCCCCGGAAACAAGTTGCGCGTAAATGGCGTTCAGACGATCGGCCACGTTTTCCCAACGGATGGCCTTGAGCTCCTCGCGGCAATTCCTGACTTCCTCGGCGGCGAGAAACGGGTACGACAAGATCGCGCAGATCTTGTTCGCCATTTCCCGGATGTCCCAAAAATCGACCTTGATCGCGTTCCGCACCACTTCGGCGACGCCGGACTGGCGGGAAATGAGCACCGGCACGTCATAGGCCATGGCCTCAAGGGGCGCGATGCCGAAGGGTTCCGAGACGCTCGGCATGACGTAGAGGTCGCTCACCGCGTACATATGATCCACCTCCTCATCCTTGAGGAAGCCGGTAAAATGGAAATGGCTGCCGATGCGCAGCTGCGCCACCCGGCGGACCATGTTCGGCAGCATGTCCCCGCTGCCCGCCATGACGAACCGTACATCCGGGATGCGGTCGAGCACCAGCTTGGCGGCCTCCACAAAGTAGTCCGGCCCTTTCTGGAACGTGACGCGCCCCATGAACAGGACCCGCTTCTCGTGCGCGCAGCGTTCCGGGACCGCATAGACGCGATCCGCCTCGCTGCGGGAAACGGCGTTGTGCACGACCTCGATCTTGTCCCCCGGAATTCCGTACTGCCGCATGACCAGACGCTTGGTGTAATGGCTCACCGCCACCACGCGATCCGCCGCCTCAAGACCCGCGCGCTCGATGCCCGCCACGTCCCGGTTCATATTGTCGCCGCTCCGGTCGTGCTCCAGCGCGTGGATATGCGCCACCAGCGGCTTTCCCGTCAGCTTGCGGACAAGGATGCCCGCCGGATAGGTCATCCAGTCGTGGACGTGGATGACGTCGAAACGCGCCTTCCGGGCAATGGCCACCGCCGCGCAAGCGTAGCGATAGACCTCGCTCATGAGATCCGGGCCGTAGCCGCCGTGCAGACGCAGGATCGTTTCCTGCGTCGAAGAAAAAACGTCCGCGTTCCGTTTCACCGACTGGAGGCGTTCCAGCTCACGCCGCCGCTCGTCATAGCTTTCCGTCGTGTCGTAAGGGAGCAGCAACGAGTCCACGTGCTCGATGTGCAGCTTTTCGCGCCACAATTCCCGCACTTCCTCATTGATCCTGAGGTTCCGGGCCGTCCGCTCCACCCTCGTGCCGGATGCCGAACACAGCGACAGGCGTTCCCCCACCCGCACTGGGGCGTCCAAGGGGGTCTGCGGCAAGACGAACAGGATTTCCGTGCCTTTCTTCGCCAGCGCCCGGCCCATGCCGTAGCACGCCGTCCCAAGGCCGCCGCTCTTGTAGGGCGGAAATTCCCAGCCGAACATCAGAACGCGCATCAGTTCCCTCCTTTCCGGGCGTTGGCCTCCCACTCGGCATAGACGCCGGGAGCGGCCTCCTTGAGCAAGTGCAGCAAACGCAGGCATTCGGCGACGCTCCAAGCCTGAGCGATGCAGCCGTTGGGAAGATGGGGGGGATCGCCGTCAAAAATTTCCGAAACGGACCCGATCCCCGCGTCGCCGAGGTGCTGGGCGAACAAGGGCCGTATGGTCCGCAGCAGCTCCCGCACCGAGCCGGGCACGTCCCATGCCGCCCGCAATACGGCTTCCCCGTACGCCCCCAACAGCCACGGCCAGACCGTGCCCTGATGGTAGGCCTCATCGCGTTCGGCGGGGCCGCCTTCATACAGAGGACGATAACCGGGCGCGCTCGGTGCCAGCGTCCGCAAGCCGTACGGCGTAAGCAGGCACCGCCGCACGCGGGAAAGCACGCTGGCATACCTCTCCTCGTCCAGAACCGGATAGGGAAGCGAAAGGGCGAAAAGCTGGTTGGGGCGCACGCACGTTTCCACGCCGCCGTCGCGCCACACGTCCGCGAGGTAGTCGCCCCGCTCGTCCGTGACCCAATACCGCTTGAAAAAGACGGACCGCATGGCGTCCAGCTGCTTCGTCCGCCGCCATTCCGGTTCGCCGAACTCTTTGGCGAGGCTGTCCGCAAAGGCCAGCGCGTTGTACCACAAGGCGCTGATTTCCACGGGCTGACCGTGGCGCGGAGTCACCGGGCGACCGTTGGCGACGGCATCCATCCATGTGAGCTGGGTTCCGGGGTTCCCTACGGAAAGGAACCCCTCGGCGTCCGGCGCCACAAAAGGAACCTTGCCGCCGCCGTAGTGTTCAATGATGTTCTTGATGACCGGCCAGCACCGTTCACGGACCAAACCCTTCCGATCCGGCAGCGCCTTGAGCATCTGCTGCACGGCCCAGACATACCAGAGGGAGGCGTCCGCCGAGTTGTAGGCGTGGTTGCCGTCGGCGGAGAAGACGTTGGGGATGAGCCCGTCCCTGACGGCGGAACCGAGGCCGAGCAGCACGTCCGTGCCCTCTTCGGGCCTTCCGGCATAGAAGGTCAGGCCGGGCAGCGCGATAAGCGTATCCCGCCCCCACGATCCGAACCAGTGGTAGCCCGCCGTCACGGCAAGGCCTCCATCGGGCCTCCGGACAAGAAAGCGCTCCCCTTCCCGGGCAAGATGGCCTTCCAGACTCTCCGAGGAGGCCGCCAACCCCATGCGGCGTTCGACTTCCCGCCGCCAGATCTCGCCGATGACGTTGTGCCCGTGCTCCGTCTGGAGCGCCTCCGTCGAAGCGGTGAGGAACACTGGTTTGCCGGGAACAAGCCTGATCTCGAACTGGCCCGGCTGAAACAGATCTTCCTGATAGGCAAAGCCGCGCTCCCGCTCCACCAAATACTCCACATTGAAGCACCAGTCGGGAGCGGCGTTGAAGATGAAGCCGCCCTCCACCTGCATGAACAGGGGCGGCAATGCCTCATACGGCCTCAGGCAGATCCCGGAGGGGGCCGAAAGCGTTTCGGGACGCAGCGCGGGATTCGCGCGGGTGAGGTCATGGGCATTGCGAAAGGCGAGCAAGGGCTTCACGCGCAAAACCACCGGAGGCGTGTCGGGAGCGGTGCCGCGCACCTCATACCTGACGAGCAGCAAACGGTGTCCGGGAATCAGCATCAATTCCCGCGTGAGCGTCACCTCTCCGAAACGGTAACGGAACACAGGCCATTCTCCGGCGTCCATTTCCTCAAGATGCTCATTCCCGCGCGGATAAAAGACGCCGGGATGCTTACGGCAGGAAAAACACAGTTCCCGCCCGCCCACGAGCAATGATTCCTCAAGAGACGACAGCAATACATGCCGCCCCGCCGGGCTTTCCAGATCGGCCACGAGCAGGCCGTGATACTTCCGCGTATTGCAGCAGATGAGCGAGCTGGAAGCGTAATCACCGAGGCCGTTGGTCTCGATCCATTCTTTCCTCAGGGATTTTCTGATATTCTGGCACGTGGGCTTATCGAAACGAAACTTCATGTCCACTCCTTCACGGCAAAAGGGGAAACACACCCGTAAAAAGCGACAAGGCAAGAGCACCCTGCGGACAGGGTTAACGAGGTCTCTTTAGAGATGGTTGACGATAAGCAAGCGCCCTGTGCACGGTGGCACAGGCGGAGGGAGAAATTGAAGCGGCGGGAGGAGCCGCCCGGAACGGGCTGGCCAGCCGGAGTGCTTCTACGGCCAATCGCTTCAACTTTCAGTATGCTTACCTTCCTGAAACGGAGGAGCCCGTTTGGGAAGGAAGACTACTGACGAACGTAGGATACTACCATGATTAAGCTATAGCTTCCTACTTCTATAATAATCATTTTGGGCCGAAAAATCAAGGGCACACCAGAAATCTTATTATTCTTCCCAGCTACAGTACAGTAGACTTACACGCCCGCACCACAAGACGCCCCATCAGCCGAAGGGGACGTTTCAGTCCCGTTCCGGCAACGGCGGCGCTTCTTGTGTTCGTACATGTCGGCATCGGCCAGCCGCATCAGCGCTTCCAAGGAATCGGCCTCGGAGGGGTACAGCGCCAGCCCCATACTCACGGCGGGGTTCAGGTCTATGCCTTCAAGATGGTAGGGTTCGCTTCCGATGGCTTCCAGCATACGGCGGAACCGCTCTCCGGCAATGCACCGCTCGCTGACGCCGTACAGGATAGCGATGAACTCGTCGCCGCCCAGCCGGATCAGCGTGCCCGCCGTCGACAGGGCGCTCTGGAGCCGTTCCGCGAACCCGTTCAGCAGCTGGTCGCCGCAATCATGGCCGTACGTGTCGTTGACCTGCTTGAAGTCGTCCAGATCCATGTAACAGAGCGCAAAGGGCCGCTTCGCCTCCATCGCCTTCTCCAGTTCACGGAACAAGACACGGCGGTTGGGAAGCCCCGTCAGGGGATCGTGCTCCGACATCAACTCCAGCCGCTTCTTTTGATGGGCAAGATCCACGGCCAAACCCACCACGCATGAGAACAGGATGCTGATAAAGGTGGCGATGCCGAAAGAAGCGTACCGGATGCTCCAGTTCCACCCGCCCTTGGGCGTCACGCTCAGGATCCAGTCCGCATTGGGCAGGTGCACCTTCCTTTCCACGGGCTCGATCAGCGTTTCGGCGGAACGCAACAGCACGATCCGGTCCCCCGTATCGGGGTGGATGCGGGAAAGCTGGTACACGTAGTTCTGCTTGTCGAGGTATTCGAGTTTCACCGGATCCAGCACGTCCGGAAAAGCGAAGGTCACGCAGATGAGCCCCCAGAACTTCTCCTGGGCCGTGATATCCCCTTCTGGCTCGCCCATGAACACGGGAAGCCTGACCGCCATCGCGTAGCCGCCCTGAATCAGATCGAACGGGCCGGCAATGGTGGCCTTGCCCGAATCCCGCGCCAGCAGCGCCTCGCGGGAACGCTCGGGGTTGGCGAACAGATCGTGCCCGATGGCCTTCTTGTTGCGCTCAAACGGGTATACTTTGGTAACGACGCCGCGGGGGGCCAGATTGATGTTGATGGTGCTCGGGTGCATCTTCACCAACTCTTCGGCGTAGGAGTAGAACTCCGAGATCCGGCCCTCCCCCTGCCGCAGCAGGGCTTCCACCAGATAGGCGCTCGAAAAGGCGTTGGCGACGACGTATTGGATCTTCGTGGCGTAGCTGTCGACGACGTACCGGGCTTTTTCCCGTTCCTGAAGCACACGGACGTGTTCCAGACGGAAGAGGAAAAGATAACTCCCCAGCAGACAGACCAGCAAGACGCCGAGGGCATACAAGACGCTCCGGCAGTTCCCGCCTTCCCGCAAGACGCCGGTGTCGAACGTCCTTCGCTCTCCGTGCCGTATCAGTCGCTGCATCGTCATTCCTCAAACGCACTCATGCGGGGAAAAGTTCTTCAGGCAGACAAACATATTCTTTGACCATCCCACGAATCCCCTCTTTCGGCAAGGGCTTCCGGATTGCCGAAAGAGGTCCCGCCGCCGTTTGGCCCCCTTTCCCCCCCTCTCTTCAGCAACCTCTTGCCGAAGTGGAGAAAAAATTCCGTCAGCCGTGTCGGAATCGACTGATATTTTTCAACCTTCTTATACTCTGGACTTTTTTCACACAATCGTCATACTACTGTAACATACTTCCAGGGCCCGCCTGCTACAAGACCTGCATCCATGCCGTCATGCGAAGGAGGAGCGATCGTGGTTTCCAAAGATTCCGAAGGGTACCCGGAGCAACTGTGCGCCACAGAGGAAATCAGTGAACTGGCCTGCCCCAACCTGTACCTGAACCGGGAAATCAATTGGCTGGACTTCGATGCGAAAGTGCTCGACGAAGCCACGGATGCCGGTCTCCCGCTCCTTGAGCAGCTTAAATTCCTCTCCATCTTCTACAACAACCTCGATGAATTCTTTATGGTCCGGGTGGCGAACATCTATCGCCAGTACCGCAGCGGGGCCGTGTCCTCGTCGCCGGACCGCATGACGCCCGCCAAACAGCTCGCCGAAATCCGGCGCAAGGTGCTTATTCTGGTTTCCCGCGCCCAGGAGCATTGGCGCAAGCGGCTGGCCCCGCAGCTGCACGACAAGGGCGTACGCCTGATGCGCTATGCGGACCTCTCGGAAAAGCAGCGCAAGTTCCTCGACGGCTACTTCAGGAACGAAATCTACCCCATCCTGACCCCGCAGGCCATCGATCCGGGCCACCCCTTCCCCACGATTTCCAATACCAGCCTCAACTTCATCATCCAGCTGCGCAGCCGTGACGGCGTCACCCGGTTCGCCCGCCTGAAGTGCCCCAACAACATCTCCCGCTTCGTCTTCATCCCCCGGAACAAGGAGGCCAAAACCTATGCCTCGCTCGGCTTCAACGCCAACGTCCGTGACAGCGACATCATCCTGCTGGAAGATCTGATCGCCGAATACCTCGGCGCGCTGTTCCCCGGCAACACTGTCGTCAACGCCGGGCTGTTCCGCATCACGCGCAATACCGACGTGGAGATCGAGGAGGACGAAGCCGACGATCTGCTGGAAGCCGTCAAGGATCTGGTGGAACAGCGCCGCTTCGGCGACGTGGTGCGCCTTGAGATAGCCCACGGCACGGCCAAGGAACTCAGCGCGTTCCTGACCGAGCGGCTGGGGATGCAGCCGTTCCAGATTTACCGGGTCAAGGGGCCGCTGGCCTTTTCCGAACTCATGGCCCTTTACGGCGTGGACAGGCCGGGCTTGAAAGAATCCCCCTTTTACGGGCGTACGCCGAGCGTGTTTCAGGAAGGCGACATCTACGCGCACATCCAGAGCAGGGATGTTTTCCTCTTCCATCCCTACGACAGTTTCACCCCGGTTCTGGATTTCATCCGCCGCTCCAGCGAGGACCCCGGCGTCATCGCCATCAAACAGACGCTCTACCGCGTGGGCAACGCTTCGCCCATCGTGAAAGCCCTTATCGAAGCCCGGCGCTCCGGCAAGCAGGTCACCGCCGTGGTCGAGCTGAAAGCCCGTTTCGATGAGGAACGCAACATCACGTGGGCCGAAGAGATGGAGAAGGCGGGCGTCAACGTAGTCTACGGGCTCGTCGGCATGAAGATACACGCCAAGCTCTGCCTCGTGGTCCGGCGCGAACCGGAGGGGGTTTCCCGCTACGTGCACATCGGCACCGGAAACTACAACCCCTCCACCGCCAAGATGTACACCGACATGGGGCTGATCACCGCCAACCCGAACATCTGCGCGGACGTCACCGATCTCTTCAATGTCATGACCGGATACGCCCACCGCGAGCAATACAGGGAACTGCTCGTCTCCCCGCTGTCCATGCGCCGCTCCCTGCTGGATATGATCCAGCGCGAAACGGCCCTGCACCAGCAAAATGGAAACGGCGAAATCATTTTCAAATGCAACCAGCTGGTGGATAAACACGTTATCCGGGCCCTGTACAGGGCTTCCATGGAGGGCGTGCGCGTCCGGCTTCAGGTGCGCGGCATCTGCTGCCTGCGCCCCGGCGTGAAGGGCATCAGCGACAACATCGAGGTGACGTCCATCGTCGGGCGTTTCCTGGAGCACACCCGCGTCTACTGGTTCAACGCCAATGGGGAAGGCCGCCTCTATATCGGCAGCGCCGACATCATGCCCCGTAACCTTGATCGGCGCATTGAAGTGCTTGTCCCTATCCTCGATCCCGGATTGCGGGCGTGCCTGCGCAACGATATTTTGGAAACACACCTCCGCGACAATCAGCAGACGTGGCGACTTCAGGAAGACGGCACCTATTGCCGCATCAAGCCCGGCAAGGGAGAAGAACCCGTCAACGCACAGGAAATCATGATGCGCCGCAGCCGGGAGTGTGTCTGATCCTCAAACGCTCAAAAGGAAAAACCATGACCATACATACGGAAGACCAGTTGCAGGAACCACAGGCCGAACCCAAAGCGACCCCGGCGAAACGCCCCGCCAGAACCGCGAAAAACGCCCCCGCCGGAGAATCGCAGCCCAAGCCGAGGCCCGCCCGCAAGAAGCCCCAAAGGGCCCAGCCCGAACCGGTACAGGAATCCGCCCCGGAACCCGCAGCCGTGGCGGAACTCGTAACCGCCGCCCCGGAAGCCTATGACCCCGCTCCGGCATTGTCCGCCCCCTGCTCCGAACCGTGCCCGGAAACCTGCTCCGCCCCCGCCGCCGAAACGGCTGAACTCGCCGAAGAGACGCCCCTCACCACGGCGGTCATGCCCGAATCGCCGGTTATGGCCGATTCGCTGACGCACGGGCAGCGTGTGGCCGCCATCGCGGCGACCCTGTTTCAAGATCTCGCCGAGCTCCACGGGCTCGACGACGTCTGGGGGCACAGGCTCCACCTCGCGGCGCAGCTGCACGACATCGGGTTCGCCGAAGGCCGCAAGGGGCATCATAAAATCAGTATGCGCCTCATTGAGGAAGATCTCAGCCTGAACATCCACGAGGACGATCGCCCGTGGGTCGCCCTGCTCGCCCGCTACCACCGCAAGGCATGGCCCTCGCGCCGGCACGCCCGCTTCGACGCCCTGAAAAAAAGCGACCGGAAGGCGCTGCGCAAGGCGGCGTCCCTGCTCCGCATCGCGGACGCGCTCGATTACACCCACACGGGCGTCGTCGGGAACCTTGCCGTCGCCGTCAAGAAGCGTAAGGTCATCATCGCCGTCCAGTGCTCCGGAGACTGCTCCGCGGAAATGGAACGCGTCATCAAAAAGGGCGATCTGTTCATGCACGTCTTCGGACGGGAGCTGGAATGCGTATGTCAGGGGAACTAGAGCGGACGGAAAAAGCCATCGGCATCATCGATCTCGGCAGCAACTCGGTCCGCCTGCTGCTCGTCCGCGTCCATGCGGACGGATCCACGACGATCCTGAATCAGGTCAAGCACATGGTCCGGCTCGGCGAAGGCGGATTCACCCACAATCGCCTTCAGGAAGAGACGATGGCCCGCACCATCGCGGTGCTGCGCGGGCTGGCGGAAATGTGCGCGGTCTATGAGACGACGGAAATCATCGCCATCGCCACGGCGGCCGTACGCGACGCCGTCAACGGCCCCGAATTCATCCGCCGCGTGCAGGAAAAGACCGGGATCGACTTCACGGTCGTATCGGGCCGCGAAGAGGCGCGCCTCATCTATCTTGGGGTTTCCAGCGGGCTGGAGCACAGCAAAAGCCTTCGGCTGTTCATCGACATCGGCGGCGGCAGCACCGAGCTCATCGTGGGCGATTCCCAGTCCTACGTGAACCTCGATTCGCTCAAGCTCGGCTGCGTGCGCCTGACCAACCTGTTCTTTGAGGACAACAAAGGGCCGGTTTCCGCCTATACCTACGCGGCGCTGCAACGTTACGTCCGCAACGAGGCCCTGCACTCCTTCCAGCGCATCGCGGGTTTCGAGATCCCCGAAGCCGTCGCCAGCTCAGGCACGGCCCAGAACCTCGCGGAAATCGCCGCCGCACTGGAGCAGCAGGACGCCGCGCGCACGGGCAAACCCTCCACGGCTTCCAAGCATGTCCTCAGCTATGACGGACTGCGCCGCGCGGTCAAGGAACTGTGTTCCCGCACCCTTGAGGAGCGTAAATCCGTTCCGGGCATCAATCCCAACCGGGCCGACGTGATCATCGCGGGCGCGGCCATCCTCCAGACCATCATGGAGGAGCAGGGATTCGAGAGCGTGACCATCAGCAACCGCAACCTGCAAAACGGCATCCTCGTCGACTACCTCATGCGGACGCATCCGCAGAAGGCCGGTTCCCGCCTCTCCGCCCGCGAGGAAAGCGTCCTCCAGCTGGCACGGTTCTGCCGCTTCGAGGAAAAACATTCCCGGCACATCGCGAAGCTGGCCCTTGAACTGTTCGACAGCGCGCGGGCCATCGGGCTGCACGACGCCCCGCCCGTATCGCGCGAGCTGCTGTACTATGCCGCCCTGCTGCACGACATCGGGATCTTCATTTCCTTTGCGAACCACAACGCGCACAGCCACTATCTGATCCGCAATACGGAACTGCTCGGTTTCACGGAACGCGAAATCGAGCTCATAGCGGCGCTGGCGTTCTTCCACCGTAAGCGGCCCTCCAAGAAAATCCCGCTGTTCCTCCAGCTTGATGAGGGCATCCGGGAAGAGGTACGCCTGCTGTCCCTGTTCCTGACCCTTGCGGAGCGCATGGACAAAAGCCACCGCCAGATCATCCGTTCGGCCCGTTTCGGGCGCACGCCGGACGGGGAACTGGAGCTGTGCCTTCGTGCTTCCGAGGTCTGCCCCATCGAAATCGAAGAGATCGGGCGCAGCCACAAGCTGATCAAGAAGACCTTCCACACGCATTTCACGCTTTGCCCCTGTCTCGAAAACGGGGCGCCTATTGTCTGAAAAGCTGGGGGAATGAGTATACCGGGGAAGGGGCCGTCCTCCCCTCCCCCGGTCCCCTCCTCTCTCCTTCCCAAGACTTTTGGCTGATGGGGAGGCGGCGCGGAGGGAGTTCGTTCCGGCTGAGGCGGGGATTCCTCCGCACCGTCAGCCGTTTTTGCTTACAGCAGTTCACCGTACTTTTTGATGAAGATGCCCTTAAGGGTTGTCGTCAGCAGCATGTAGGCCGCAAGCGTGGCGAACAGCCACGGGAAGAACGCGCCCGGAAGCGGCATCATGTCGAGAGCCCCGCCGACTGTCGTAAACGGGATGCACGTTCCCGCCAGAATCCCGAGCGAAGTCAGCCCCGTCACCTGCCACGAGGCCCGGCTGCGCAGGAACGGAACCTTGGGCGTACGCAGCATATGGAGCACCAGCGTCTGCGTCCACAGCGATTCCACGAACCACCCGGCCTGAAAGAGGCCCACGAACGCGACCTGCATTCCCGCGTCCAGCGTCTCATACGCCCCCCCGAACACCAGCGGGCAGATGTAGGTATACAGCAGAACGAACGTCGTGATGTCGAATACCGAACTGGCGGGCCCGAACCAGATCATAAACCGGCTGATCGATGAAGCGTCCCATGTCTTCGGCTGCTTCAGGAAATCCGCATCGACGTTGTCCCACGGCATGGCCGTGCATGAAATGTCGTAGATGAGGTTCAGCACGAGGATCTGCAGCGGGGCCAGCGGCAGGAACGGCAGAAACGCGCTCGCCGCCAATACCGAGAACATGTTGCCGAAGTTGGAGCTTGCCGTCATCTTGATGTACTTGATGATGTTGGCGTAGATCCTGCGGCCCTCGATCGCGCCCTGCTCCAGCACCATCAAATCCTTTTCCAGCAGGATGATGTCGGCGGATTCGCGGGCGATGTCCACGGCGGAATCCACCGAAATCCCCACGTCCGAAGCCTTCATCGCCGCCGCGTCGTTGATGCCGTCGCCCATGAAACCCACGGTATGCCCGTTCTCGCGCAGGCACGTCACAATGCGCGCTTTCTGCTGCGGAGTCAGCTTGGCGAAAATGTCCGTACGCTCCGCCGCAGCGCGCAACGCCGCGTCGTCCATCGCCTCCACATCCGAACCGAGCAGCAGGGAATGGGACCGCAACCCCACCTGCCCGCACACGCTGCGCGTCACCGCGTCGTTGTCCCCGGTCAGCACCTTGACCGCGACGCCGTACTCCTTCAGCGCGGCAACGGCAGCCGCCGCGGAATCCTTCGGGGGATCGAGGAAGGCGAGATACCCGATGAGCACCATGTCCGACTCGTCCGCCACGGAAAACGCTCCGGCGACCATCGGATTCGTCTTGTGGGCCACGGCGATGACGCGCAGCCCGGCCTCGTTGTACCGCCGCACCGTGGCGAGGATCTCCTCGCTCAACGCGCTGGTGAGCGGCTCCACATTCCCCTTGTATTCCGCGTAGCTGCAAATGGAGAGCATTTCCTCCACCGCGCCCTTGGTGATGATCTGCGTCTTGCCTGCCTTGTCCGCCACAACCACGCTCATGCGCCGCCGGGTGAAATCGAACGGGATTTCGTCCACCTTCCGGTAATCCTGCCACAGCGGGAGCATGTTCGTCTCGTAAGCGTGATCCACGATGGCTTCGTCCATCAGGTTGCGCAGGCCGGTCTGATGGTAGCTGTTCAGGAAGGCGTGGCGCAGGACACGCTCATCCACATTGCCGTGCACGTCGAGCGGATATTCCAGCACGATGCGATCCTGCGTCAGGGTCCCGGTCTTGTCCGTGCACAGGATGTTCATGGCCCCGAGATTCTGGATCGCATTGAGATGCTTTACGATGACCTTTTTCCGGGACATGGCGACCGCGCCCTTGGCGAGGTTGGCGGACACGATCATGGGCAGCATTTCCGGGGTCAGGCCCACAGCCACGGACAGCGCGAACAACGCTGCCTGCACCCAGTCGCCTTTCGCAAAGCCGTTGAGGAAGAGCACCACCGGAACCATGCCCACCATGAACCGGATGAGCACCCACGATACGGCGTTCACGCCCTTCTCGAAATTCGTGCGGACGCGCGTTTCCGCGACGCGCCGGGCCAAAGCCCCGAACAGCGTATCCTTGCCCACGGCGATCACGAGGGCCAGAGCCGAACCGCTGACCACAGTACTGCCCATGAACGCGAGATTGTTGCATTCCAGCGGATTGCCGCCCGTCTGCGGCTGCGCGGCGGTCCACTTTTCCATCGGTTCGCTCTCGCCGGTCAGCGATGACTGGCTGACGAAAAGGTCCTTGGTTTCGACGATGCGCACATCGGCGGGGATCATGTCGCCCGCGGCGAGCCGGATCACGTCGCCCACAACAAGCTCCGAAATGGGGCGTTCCCGGCTCTCGCCGTCACGCAAGACCGCAATGGTGGTCTTGACCATCGCCTGCAAACGTTCCGCCGCGTTGCCCGAGCGCACTTCCTGCACAAACCGCAGCGTGCCGCTGATGAAAACCATGATGCCGACGATGAGAACGGCGGTGAGATCGCGATCCTCCGGCTCGACGATGACGTAGTCGGTGATGAAGGAAATGACCGCCAGAACAATGAGAACGACGGTAAACGGGTTGATGAAGGCTTTGAACAGACGCTTCAGGATGGAGTCCGCCTTTTTGCGGGCAAGCTCGTTCCGTCCGAACAGCGCCCGCATGATGTCGGGCCGGGGCTGTCCTTGGGGCGTCGTTTCGTAGGCTGCAAAGACCTCTTGCGGCGTCTGGCGGGCCGCCTCAAGAAGCCGGGCGGACGCGGGGCGGGCGGCAAGTCCGCGGACCTCCTGCGTGACGTTCAGGTCCTTTTCCGTTTCGAGCTGCTTTTTAATCATAGTTTCAACCTCATGAATGCTTTTCGGATCAGGCGGGAACCGATCCGACGGTGACTCCGAATCACGGCTGCAAGGCAGCCTTTCCACGCGCGGGGAACGAACGCCGCATGAGCGGCGGGGTTCCCGGCGAACAGCCTGCGGCAACAGGCAATGTCCACAAGACACCTCCGATGTTGTCATTGATAAAACGAAGCGGCGACGGAGCGCAGCCTCATGCAACGCTGAGTGAGAAGCCCTGAAAAGGGCACGGCAAGAGACGAACGGCGGTTAACGGCCGCGTTCGTGAGGAGAAAGGCGCAATCCGAAGAGGGTGCGCCGCGAGAAGGACGGGCGAAGGGAGAAAGCCCCGGCCATACGGAGACAGCCGAAAGGCGCAAGTAAAGACGCCGGGAGCTGGAATTCCCGAAAAAAACGGACAAGGGCACGCGAGACGCCGCCCGCATACGAATACGGAGAGAAGAAGGGCATGGAAACCTCCTGAGCCGCCGGGGGTGCGCCCCGGACTCGTCAGAAGGCCAGGAGAAGCACGCCGGCAGCGGTTGCTGTGGCACTATCAGTTGACGGGCAACTGTGACTACTGTCGGACGACATGCTTTTCCTCCTTGGCGAGATGTGGAAATGCCGCTTTCGCAGCTTCCGGGGGGGATCCCTAAACAACTCTCCCGTTAAAGTCAACGCATGATATGCGATCGTACAGCTTCCAATACGGTATCTACGGCGGCAAACGGGCTTTCCCGGGTTTTGGCGCGGAACAACCTGATTTCAATCATTGTCTTCCCCGAGCCCCGGCGTGTACGGGTAGGAAAAGGCCGCCGATTTCAAGGCGGCGCAAACCGCCGGAGGGGTCCCATGACCACAGCTACGGACACGTTCAGGCAGCATCTGCAAGAAACCCAAGCCATCCATTTCCTCCCCTACGTGGGGGATGGCTACGCCGACGCCAGCCCGCGTATCCTCATGATCGGCGAAGCCAACCACGGCACGGCGCCGGACGGAGCCGACAGAACGTACACTGACGGGGTCGTGCGCCGGGCGCTCCAAGACGCCGCCGAAGGCAACGGCAACCACTGGGTCCGCTACATCCGCAACATCTCCGCCATGCTCACCGGGAACGCTTACGGTGGGTCCAACGCGGTGTGGGATACCGTGGTTTACGGCGTATTCTTCCAGCACATGGAAACGGAAACGCACCGCAACCGGTCCCGCGCCACGCCTGAAGAAATCGCGCTCGGACGCGGGGCGTTCTTTGCCATGCTCGACGTCCTGAAGCCTGATTTCGTGATCGTCTGGGGCTTGACCTTATTCAAACAACACTGGCTGTCCCCCGAAAGCGGCATCACCATGCTTGCTCCCGGCCTCTGGGCATATGTCTTCACAGATCGCCCGGATGTCCGTATCTGGCACTGCCACCACCCGTCGAGGGATTTCAGCCATGTTTCCGAACACCAGAAATGGGAGGCCGTCCGGAAACTGCATATCCGCTGATACCCCTCCCGGCCTTATTCAGGTTTCCCTTACGCGTCCGGATGCCGCCTCCCGGATGGGGCCCGGCCTTGTAAGCCCGGAGGCTTTGGGCTTATAAGGTGCCGTATGCGCCGCACGGACAATCCTTTGCGGAAAACGGCGCATCTTTTTCGGCATCCATTGCGAGGCGGGCCATGTCCATCCGGATCGATTTCTTGAGCTACGAGGGGGAACGCAACAACGAGCGGCACCCCCACGCGCAGTTTGTCCTGCCCATTGCCGGTGAACTGGAAATCTCCATCGGCGGCGCGGAAGGCAGGCTTACCCCCTCCTGCGCGGCGTTCGTCGCGCCCGGCGTCCCGCATTCGCAGCTGGCGACCGTCTCGAACGCCTTTCTTATCGTCAACTGCGATCTTGCCGAATGCGGCGTCCCTGCGGCGGAACAACTGGCGGAACAAATCTTTCTTCCCGTTTCCGAAGCCACCCGACACCTGATCGGGTTCGCGGAGCTGTCCAGAGACCGCTTTTCACAGCCGGGCACCACGCAATGCTGGATGCCCCTGCTCCTCAATTCCTTCCTTGAGCGCCCGGTCTGCCGCCCTTCCCGGCTCGCCGTACTGGAAAGGCTGATCGATGCCCACCCCGGCGCGCCGTGGACTGTGGGCGAAATGGCCCGGCGCATCGGCATCAGCCCAAGCAGGCTGCACGCACTGTCCCGCTCCGAATGGGGCCTCAGCCCGCAGGCATGGCTGGCGGAACGCCGTATCGGGCATGTGCGGAAATGGCTGGCGGAATCGGATCTGCCGATTGCGGATCTGGCGCTGCGGGCCGGGTACGCCGATCAAAGCGCGCTCACCCGCGCCATGCAGCGCCTGACCGGCCTGACGCCCGCCGCCTACCGGAGGCAAACGCGATTGGAACAAAAAAACAGGAGTCCGGAACAAGACTCCCGGACCCGCCCGTGATATTGTCCGTTCCGGCATGAGGACGAGGCGGCCGTTTCGCCCTCGGCAATCCCCATTGCACAAGGAGCGGACATGTCGGCCCTCAACGTCACCATCGATCCATCCATCAAGGGCGCGTGGCCCGAAGCGCGTCTGGGCTGCTTCATCTACACGGCGGACGTACGCGCCCGCGAAGACTCTCTCTGGACCTGCCTCGAAAACGAGGTTGCCCCGTACCTCAAAACCATGCTGGAGACCACGCCGCTGGCCCAGATCCCCAACCTCGCCGAATCCCGGAAGGCGTACAAGGCCTTCGGCAAGGACCCCGGACGCTTCCGCGTTTCGTCCGAATCGCTGTACCGCCGGGTGCGCCAGGGCAAGGCCCTTTACCAGATCAACAGCGTCGTGGACGCCAACAACCTTGTCTCGCTCGAAACGGGTTTCTCCCTCGGCTCTTACGATACGGCCCGCATCGGTGCGGACATCGTTTTCCGTCTGGGCAAGGCCGGGGAGGTGTATCCGGGCATCGGCAAGGACGACATCGCGCTCGAAAACATGCCCCTGCTCGCAGACGGGGAAGGCGCGTTCGGAAGCCCCACCAGCGACTCTACCCGCGCCATGATCACGCAGGAAACCCGCTCCTGCCTGACGGTCGTGTTCTCCTTCTCCGCCAGATCCAAGCTTGAAGAAGCCCTTGCCCTGACCGTCAAGCGTTTCGGCCAGTATGCGAACCCCTCGCACGCGGAATCCTTCATCATAGAATAGCATTCAGGCCGGGGCGGAACGCAGCCAAGCCCCGCGCGGAACCGCCGACCCTCTGGAGGAAAACGTTTATGGCAAAGGATCCGAAACAGATGACGGGCTATCTGTATGTGCTCGCCGCCGCCGTCCTGTGGTCGCTCATCGGCCCTTTTTCCAAAATCTGCATGGAAGAAGGCCTTGCGCCGCTGGAAGTGGCCTTCTGGCGTGCCCTGCTCGGCGGCATCTGCTTTTTTGCCCAAACGGGCATCTGCGGCGGGGCGCGCATCCCTGTGAAGCACGCGCTGTTCTTCTGCCTTTTCGGTGTGTTGAGCATCAGCGTGTTTTTCAGTTCGCTGCAAATCTCCATCCAGCTGAGCGGAGCCGCCATGGCGATGGTGCTGTTGTATACGGCTCCCGCATGGGTGGCCGTATTCTCCCGCATCCTGTTCCATGAGAGCTTCTCCTCCCGTAAGGGCATCGCTCTGGGGTTGGCCCTCTTCGGAACGGCGCTGGTGTGCTTCTCCGGCGGAAGCCTGAACGCCGAGCCGTCCGTGCTCGGCATCGTCTGCGGGCTCATATCCGGCCTTTGCTACGCCTCGCATTTTCCCTTCTATGTCTGGTGGCAGCCCCGCTACTCCACCGCCACCCTGTACGCCTACATGCTGCTCGGAGGCGCGCTCGCCCTATTCCCCTTCGTGGATTTCGCCCCCACCCGCTCGTGGACGGCGTGGGCCAACCTGCTGGCCCTCGGCGTGGTCACGAACTATGGGGCCTACCTCGCCTACGGGCGGAGCCTCCAGAGCATCAATCAAGTCAAGGCCGCCATCATCGGGAACATCGAGCCCGTGCTGGCGACATTCTGGGTCTGGCTGTTCTGGAATGAAAACTTCTCCGCCTACGGGTGGGCGGGCAGCGCGCTGGTCATCTCGGCGGTATTCCTGCTGACGGCGGATCGAAGCTGATACGGTTCTTCCCCCGTTACGGCACACGGCATGTTCTTTGGACATGCCGTTTTTTTTTGCGTCCTCCCGTAACACGTTTTTTCAAAAATATATTTATGATTTCAATGCAATATGATATTTATATCTACCATATTCCATTGAATAAACAAACAACATTTTTTCTTTGAACCAGATAGGAATGCAAACATTCAGGCACTGTAAATCATGAAAGTTGAGTGCACAATCTATAGTATGCCTTCTTTACGTTTGAGCAATCAATTTAGATCTTTTCTTTATTTCATCATGCTGATTGCTTCCATATTGAAACTGTTTCATGAAAATTCTTATGTAACGTGATAGACGTCTTTTACTGTTTATTCAAACAATGAAACATATACAGAATGGATTTTTTATCCAAAAAAATACTTTATCTTTATTCTTGACAAAGAAAATAGTTTCTGTATGAACTGAACCATCGCGCAATCGGTAGTTAATGCATTACATCCACAGATTGTTATATTATTCATTATCTATCCTGTGTGGTATTTCCGGCATACTGCGTTTCTTTAGTACACGCAACGTTCGCCGGATTTCCTTTTCGAGATAGTGCCTGTTCAGCAGTAATCCTCTGCATCAGGTTTTATCTATTGTTTAGAGGCTGCTTCAATAACAATCTTACAGTTGGAGGATGGAAGCATGAAACTCGGCACTCTTTTGAGCGCGTTTGCCTGTATGACTCTGAGCATGGGGTTCGCCACCCCCGCCAAAGCGGAAGATCCCATCAAGATCGGCGTCTACATGCCTCTGACCGGACAGAACGCCTTCGCCGGGCAGCTTGAACTTGAAGGCATCCAGCTTGCGCACAAGATCACGCCCACCGTCCTCGGCCGCCCCGTCGAACTGGTCATCGTCGACAACAAGTCCGACAAGGTCGAAGCCGCCAACGCCGTAAAGCGCCTTGCCGAGCGTGACAATGTGACGGCCATCATCGGTACGTATGCTTCCTCCCTCAGCCTCGCCGGAGGCGAAGTCGCCGAACGCGCCAAGGTGCCCGTCCTCGCCACTTCCAGCACCAACCCCCTCGTGACGCAGGGCAAGAAGTACTACTTCCGCGCCTGCTTCATCGACCCCTATCAGGGAGCCGCCGCCGCGGCCTACGCCTACAAGACCCTCGGCTACAAGAAGGCCGCCGTCCTCACCGACGTGGTCAGCGACTACGCCGTGGGCCTCTCCAACTTCTTCAAGAAGTCCTACAAGAAGCTCGGAGGCGAACTCGTTGCCGATATGAAGTACAGCTCCGGCGACCAGGACTTCACCGCCCAGCTCACCGAGCTCATCAGCAAGAAACCCGACATCGTCTTCATGCCCGCCTACTTCGCCGAAGGCGCCATCATCATGAAGCAGGCCCGCGAACTCGGCGCGACCTTCGTGCTCATGGGCGGCGACGCCATGGATAACCCCGACACCGTCAAGATCGCCGGCAAGGCCGCCGAAGGTTTCATGCAGACGGCGTTCCCCTATGACATGACCATGAAGGACATGAACGATCAGGCCAAGGCCTTCACGGAAGCGTGGAAGAAGAACTTCCCCAACAAGGACCCCAACGTGAACGCCACCCTCGGCTACACCTGCTACGATATGATCATCGACGCCCTCAAGCGTGCCGGAAAGGCCGACCGCGAAGCCGTCACCAAGGCTCTCGCCGAAACGAAGGGCCTCGCCACCCCTGTAGGAATCATGACCCTCAACGCGAACCATGATGCCGAAATCCCTGTCGGCATCCTCAAGTACGAGAACGGGAAGCGCATCTACCTCGGCGAAATCGTCCCTGAATAAGCCCCCCCTGTCCACGGCGGTGGAGGAAGGTTCCGCTTTCCTCCCCGCCTTTTTTGCCGTCCCCGGCCTCATTCGGGAGGGTTCCTCCCAGGCGGAAGGATTTACGGATTCCAAGGATTTTCAACGAATAAGGCAGGCACTATGAGTCTGGACATGTTTTTCCAGCACTTCTTCAATGCCCT
>ERZ1673749.280-NODE-280-length-68380-cov-11.304779_pt1 | contig 68380 bp, 62 predicted proteins | sample MGYA00580204_ERZ1673749 | MGnify/ENA primary metagenome ERZ1673749 (study PRJEB41218, sample SAMN15661745) | gut metagenome | host: Homo sapiens | place: Canada: London | collected 2015-08-20/2019-03-30 | study: EMG produced TPA metagenomics assembly of...
TTAAAAGCACAGATATTTTAGTGCGCAAATCAGAATCATCGCATTCAATTATTTCAAAATTGTGCTTTTCAGATTCTATCACCAAAAATTCTTTAATATTTTCAGGCATATTGTAAATTAAAATCGATCTAGCCATAAAACCTCCTTAAATACTCATATCTTCCCAATCAAAATCATCACTCAAAGGCTTTTTATTATAAAAGTCCTTGAACAAATCCTTCGTGTCTTCGACACTCACATCATCGACTATTTTCACCAAACTGTCAGATATGTCTTTCATATATTCAATATGATAGATACATTCATCAGCAGCAGGAATAAAAGTCGCTTGAATGAAACTTTCGCCCACAAATTCCAACGAGAAAAAGTAAGTCTTCTTACCAGATCTTACTTCCTTGTAATTTCTTAGTGCATCTTCTGAAATCTTGTCTATCTCATCTAAAACTATATCGAATAGGGGAGAGTCGAATGTTTTTTCTGAAGTTTTCAAAATCAATTTACTATTTTGCTCTAAAAACTCATCAGTTCCACTAAAAACTCCCTTTTTCAAAAACTCAAGCATAAAAACCCTCCTTAAAAATTATACATTTAATTGGTTAAACTAATAGTATATAATTCATACTTCGTTATGAAATTAAAACCCACACTTTCAACTATTTTTCTTTCTTTTTCTTCAATAAAAAACGTAGTATGTTTTTGATTATCTGATTTTGATACGTTCAAGCATTTAATCAATAAACTTCGCATTATATTTTCGTCAAAATCATCCTTATAATCAATCCCAAAAATTTCCATAAGTAAAGGCGTGTACACAAAATAAATACATCCTTTTAAAATGTTTTTTTCGTAATATAAAAAAATATTCCATTTCTTATTTGACTTTGAATTTAAAGCGTTGAAAAGCCTATCGGAATTCCAGTAAATATCATTTGTTTTATCATGTAAATTTCGAAAATCATTCCAATTCTCAATATTAACACTAACTATGACTCCATCATATTCTAAAGGAGAATATTTTTCAAAACTTAAAGTGTATACGTAGTTTTCGTCAATTTTTTCAGAATCTATGCTTTTTAAATACTCAATACTTAATGTGTTATCTGAAGGAAAACCAAAATAAATAGTATAGTTTGGATATCTGGATTTTGAATATTCAATAAATTCTTCAATAGCTTCTTGTTGATTATTTTGAATATTAAATACATTAAAACCTAAATAATGGTCTTGTTCAATCCAATAAAAATCAATCCAACCTAACACTTCATCATTATTTATAAATAAGAGTATTTTTGAATTTGATTTTGAAAATGATGAATATGCTGATTTGTAAAAATCATTTTTAGTCTTGATACCATCCAAATAAGTTGGAAATGCTGAAGTTGTCAAATCTTGTGATAAATTATATGAAAAGTTCAAATACTTTTCTATATCTTGTAAAGTCGCTTCTATTAACATATATTATTTTCCCTTAAAAGATTTCTGTCATACAATAATAATACCATAAATCAGAAATTTAATAACGAAGCACATGAAAATAATTATTATAAAACAGCAAAATCAAAAATTTCAAAAAGTATTTTTGATATGAGTGATAATTTTATAAATTTTTTTTAGTCCAATAAACTGCAAAAGTGATATAATATCAATAAAGATAATCATTATTGATAGGAGGGGCACAATGATAAAAGTTAATAATTTGCATAAAAGTTATAGCTCTGGTGAAGATTCGTTAGAAGTACTTAAAGGAATTGATTTGGAAATAAATGATGGACAAATAGTGTGCGTTTTGGGACCTTCTGGTTCAGGCAAGTCAACTTTATTAAATATATTGGGAGGAATTGAAACAATAGATGAAGGAATTGTAGATGTCTTCGACAATAAACTTGACTCTATCAATAAAAAGCAGCTTGAAAAGTACAGGAGAAATTATGTTGGATTTGTATTCCAGTTTTATAATTTGGTTAGCAATTTAAATGTTTTGGAAAATATTGAAGTTGGAAAATATTTATCTGAGAATCCGATAGATATTGAGGGACTTATCGATGATTTGGGGTTAAGAGAGCACATGTACAAATATCCTAACGAAATATCAGGAGGTCAAGCTCAAAGAACATCGATTGGAAGAGCGATAATAAAAAGACCAAAATTATTGATCTGCGATGAACCAACTGGAGCGTTGGATTACGAAAGTGCAAAAGACGTTTTAATATTGATCGAGAAATTAAACAAGCTTTATGGATCAACTGTAATTATCGCCACGCACAACACACAAATTTCCAAAATGTGCGATGTTATACTATCCATTCACAATGGATCTATCAAAACTATCGTAAATAATACAGAAAAAATCTCGGCAGACGAGGTGAGTTGGTAATGAAAAATCCAATTAACAAAAGGATAGGAAGACAAATAGTTAAAAATCCTGGGAAATTCTTGCCGATTATTTTGGCGATGGTTTTTGTGGTGGTGTTTGCGTCATCATTTTTTACTTCACAAGATTCAGCGAAAGCACTTTACTATGAGCAAATTAACAAAGGAAAAGTGGAAGATGGACAATTTACAACAATTTATCCAATATCCAAGAAATTAAAGACCAAACTTGAAAAAGAAAAAGTAGATATATATGAAAATTTTAATATCGAGATTTCACATATCGGCGACAAAAAACTCAAAGCTTTTGTCAATCGAAAAGAGATAAATATTGCACAAATTTTAGAAGGAAGACTTGCAAATAAGAATGACGAGGTTGCAATTTCTGGAAATTATGCACGAGCTAACAATATCAAAGTACAAGATTGGATAAATTTGAATAACAATAAGTTCAAAGTTACAGGTGTTATTTCTCTTCCTGACTACTCATCAATTCTTAGAAACAGAGATGATCTTGTGATGGACACTGGATATTACGGAACATGTCTGTTTAATGAAGATGGATTTAAATTATTCAAAAATGTGCCAATCAAATATACTTACTCTTATCATACAAGAGATACTTTGTCGAAAACAGAAGCATCAGACAAACTAAAAGATTTAGTGAAGATTGCTATGACTGAAAATACAGTTATCGATGCAGTTACTCGATTCGATAATCACTGTATAACTTACTTAATTGATGATATGGACGGAGACGTTCCAACAATGACAACTTTTATGATAATCTTATTCGTAGCACTTGCTTTTGTAAGTGCGGTTCAAGTTAAAAGTTTGATGGAAAAAGAATCATCCGTAATTGGAACACTACTAGCTTCTGGATACACCAAAACAGAATTGTTGAAAAATTACATGATAACGCCAGTGATTATGACATTATTTGCAGCAATTATAGGAAATATTGTGTCGTATTCTTATGCATACAAAAGATACGTTGCACTTTATTACCAAAGCTTTGATTTGCCAAAGTTTAAACCAGTAATTAGCATGAGGTCATTTTTGATTACTTGTATAGTTCCGTTGGCGATTTACATTATAATTAATTTCTTAGTGATATCGTTCAAATTAAGAGCGACTCCATTAGAATTTTTGAGGGGAAATTTCAAAAAAGAAGCCAGAAAATCTAGGCTGAAATTAACCAAATTCGATTTAATGAACAAATTCAAAACAAGAGTGCTTTTGGATAATAAATTCAACCTTGTAGCATTGATTTTCGGAGTTTTCTTGGCAAATATAGTATTAATATTTGGATTGTCCGTTAAACCAATTTTCGAAACATATTCTCAAAACTTGAAAGATACCATGAAATACAATTACACATATTTCATTAGAACGGAACAACCAAATGTTCAAGCTGACAAATCCACAATTTTGAATGTTGAGTTAGCTAACAAAGGCAACAAGAAAGTTCAGATTTATGGATTAGACAATAATTCACAGTACAAAATAAACAAATTGCACGAATTAAAAACAGATGAGGTAATAGTTTCAAAAGGATTTTTAGAAAGATTTTCTTACAAAATACACGACACAATCAAAATTACGGAGCCATACGACAACAAAATCCTAGAATTAGAGATAAAAGGAGAAGATCCTGGTAATAATTTATACCAAATATTTACCAAAAGAGAAAATTTGAACAGTTTAATAGGAAAGAATAACGAATATTTTAATGCATATCAATCAGATAACAAACTAGATATTTCTAATTCCAATTTATTAACAGAAATAAATAAAGGTGAAATGACCAAGTTTATGGAGCATTTTTTGGATGGCTTTGGAGTAGTTTTTGATATGTTGTTGTATATTGGAGTTGGATTTTATCTAGTAATGACAATCATCATTTCTAATATTATCATCGACAAATCAAAACTTAATATATCTTATCTCAAAATTTTTGGATATAGTGACACTGAAATCACTAGCATTTACGTGAACGCAATATTTGTAATTCTTGTAGTGTTGCAATTAATTATGATTCCTTTGATTGATAAAATAATTAAATTCATTATTCTGATTTCAATGTCGAAGTTTGACGCGTATATAATTGCAGATATTCCAATTGAAATGTATTTGAAATCTGTTTTGTACAGCGTAATAATTTTCGCGACTATTCAAGTATTGCAAAAAATAAAAATATCAAAATTAGATATGGTAAAAGAATTGAAAAACATAAATGGATAAACGAAACCCCAAAGTCTACAAAACTTTGGGGTGATTTTTATGTCTATTAGAAATCATTCCTGAATTTAGGTGTTTTTCCATTTTCATAAGGATTGTAATTGTTGATATCACATTGAAATTCTTTTAGTTCAATAATTTTGTCTGAATCATTCCATAAAATAAGCGAAATTCCTTCAAAGCTTGAAAAGTCACCATTACTCATTTTACATTCAAAAATCCACTGAACGACTGATTGGTTTTCATGATGAAATATTTGTAAAATATCCCATTTTAGAACCTTCACTCGAGTATTCCATTCATCAAACCATAACTTTATAGTTTTTTTATCTGAGTACCTTGGACCCCAACATTCTGTGTAGACAACATTATCAGCGAAAATGTTATCTATTCCAAAGTCTTTTTGCTCCAGCCACATTTTAAACCACAATTTTATAATTGATTCTCTATTATTCATCACAATCTCCATTAAAAGTTTTCTATTATACATTAATGATACCACAAATCAAATAAATTACGGTAATTAAATCAAGAATACAATATCATACAATGCAATATTACGATATTGCATATTACGATATTGTATATTACGATGTTGCATTAAAAATATCAATTTAATAATGAGTTAAAAAGTTTTATAATAGTTTAGTAAATTTTTGCAACAAAAAAAGCGGTTGATTAGTCGCTTAAAATTTGTATTCAAATATTTCTTCATCGATTTGCTTAAAACCTACAGCTTCAAACATTTTTCTGCTTTGGTGGTTAAAAGCGTAGATATTTGCAGTGACAGATTTTAATCCATTTTCTTTTGCTAATTCCAAAATCTTTTTGACACAACTTCGTCCGATATGTTTGTTTTGAAATTCTTTGCACACAACTATCGTTATTTCATTGTCATCAGTCAAGGAAATATCTCCAACTAATTCATTTTTGTATTCAATGTAGTACAAATTTCCATGAGTATTCAAATAATTGTACATTTTTTGAAGCCTATCAACATCATATACGAAATCAATGTTGTCGACTTGTTTGCACACATCCTTATCTTCGTACCATTTCAAAGTACTATCGTAATTTTCAAAATAGGGAATAAGGTTGATGTTTTCATTTACGGTAATTGTGTTCATGTTATTTTTCCTTTAATTTAATATCGAATTTTATGATTTATCACAATTTGATTAAATCTACAATTTATCTTATCTTCAATCAGTTATATTAATCCAATATCTTTGGATAGTATTACCATCTGAGTTTACAAACTCATTTTCAAGAACTCCACCATTTTTAATAATAGACTTAGCTGATCCGATATTTTCTTTATCACAAATCATGAGTACTCTTTCAATTCCCAATTTTTTACACTCTATCAAAGCTAGTCTTACCATTTCTGTGGCATAGCCTTTTTTTCTCTCACTGGGTCTTATTCCATCTCCAATATGTCCAACTTCTTTCAAAAGTGACTCATTTAAATAGTGGCGAATATTTACAGCTCCTAAAAGCCTATCTCTTTCTTCATCTAAAAGGAAGAAAACTGAATCTGGAACTTTATTTTCAGTTTTAGATTTTATTTCTAAGTTATTTAGATAATAGTCAAAATCATGGTAATCATTTTTAAATATTGACCACGGAGAAGTGTTTGTGTTATTCATTTCTTGGTCAATCTTCCATTCATCGATCATCTCACCAAGCTTTAATTCATACTCTTTAGTTAGTTTAATTAATTTTAGTTTCATATATTTTCCTTAATTCCATCCATACCATGCACACAACCTACTCAATATCCAAAATGTAGCTACAAACAAGAATTTGAAAGAAATTTTCGACCACTAATTTCAAAATACTAAGCTTTTAATAATAAATCCACAAAATCAATAATATATTGATTTCAAGCACTAAGGTTTTTCTACTTTTTCTCTAACAAAACAACAGCTTCGCAGTGGTAAGTTCTTGGGAACTGGTCGAAGAACTCCAATGACTTAATTTTATACCCTTTTTCGATAAATTTATCCAAATCCATTCTTTGTGTTATGGGATTGCAAGAAATGTAGATGAATTTATCCGGATTGATGTCGATTAATCTATCGATTGCTTTTGGATGAATTCCATCTCTTGGTGGGTCGAGGACTACTACGTCTTTTTTCTCAACTTTTTCCATAAAATTCAAGCAATCATCGCATATGAACTTCGTGTTAGTCAATCCGTTTAGTTTTGCGTTTTCTTGTGCTTTTTCGACAGCTTCAGCAACTATTTCGACTCCGATTACGCTTTCAGCTTTTTTTGCAAAAATTTGTGCGATAGTTCCAGTTCCACAGTACAAATCGTAGACGTTTTTTCCTGACAAATCTCCAGCTAATTCCAAGGCTCTGTTATAAATTTGTTCTGCTTGTGCTGGATTTGGCTGAAAGAATGAAAATGGAGATATTCTAAATTCCAATCCGTTTATTTTTTCTGTCAAATATTCTTTGCCATACAACAATTCTAATTTGTCGACAATTACCGCATCTGAAATATTATCGTTAATTGTGTGATAAATAGACACGATTCTGTTGTCGATTTGCTTTGCAAATTCAACGAAATCATTCACATCAAACTCATCACTTGTCGTTACCAAATTAATCATGTACTCATCTTCACTAAAACTTTTTCTGATTATGAAGTGCCTCAAAAGTCCAGTGTGTTTTATTTTTTTGAAAAATTCGTAATTTTTGTCTCGAAAATATTCTTGAACAGCTTGTCTGATTTTGTTAAAGCCTTCATCAATGATATTGCAATCTACGGTGTCTGTTATTTCGTAGAATTTGTTTTTAGTGTGAAGTCCTAAAACAAGCGGACCACCTTTGACACTATCTCCAAAAGTGTATTCCATTTTGTTTCTGTAGCCTTTTAAAATAGGCGATGGATGAAACGTGATATCCTCATCGTAAATATCTTTGTATAATTCTGTGAGTGTTTTTTTCTTCAAATCGCATTCCACATCATACTCTAATTTTTGATAAATACAACCGCCGCATCTTTCATTTACAGGACAACCTTCAATAGTTTCAAGAGGGGAGTTTTCTAGTTTTTCAACTAGTTTTCCCTCAATAAATCCCTTTTTCTTTCTTTTTCGTTGAAAAGAGATTGTTTGTCCTTGAATTGTGTTCTTTATAGAATACAAATTATCGTCTATTTTGCAAATTCCCTTGTTGGGAAATACATTGTATTCTACTTTTGCCTCTAAAATTTTTTTCATTATCCTTGTAGACCGTCTGCTTGCCTTTGCATATTTTCTACGACGATATCGTGAATATCTCCGATTGATTGGCCGTATTCCAATACTTGCCAAGGTTCATTAGTATGGAAATGAATTTTAATCAAATCATCGCCACCTACAACCAAAAGACAATCGCCTTTGAAATGTTCTGTGATATATTCACTAATTGTATCGCTTGATAAGTTTTCTCCTGCTATTAATAATTGTGTATCAAATCTAAATTCTATTTGTTCTGACATAATTTCACCTTCATTTTAAAATTTCCCATTGGGATTAAGTTAATTTTACCATATTGTGTTGTACTTTTCTCAGAAAAATTATTTCCAGCTATTCGGAAGAAGTGATTTGTAAGGATATGAGTCAAACCTATCGTCAATCAAAAATAATTCTCCAGTATCGGTGTCTGTTCTAATAAGTCTTCCACCAGCTTGGTGCACCTTGTTCATTCCTGGATACACGTAAGCGTAATCGAATCCGTTTTTTCCATTTTCGTCAAAATATTTTTTAATCAAATCATTTTCTACGCTAATTCCGGGAAGTCCGACGGAAATTATTCCAACAGTATTCAATCTGTCGCCACTCAAATCCACGCCTTCGCTGAACACTCCACCTAAAACACAAAACGCCATTATGTTTGAACTAGTTGTAAATTGGGACAAAAATTCCAATCTTTCCATATCAGTTAGCGTTCGTTCTTGTGTTAAAATATCGAAACCACAAATCTCATACACAGATTCCAAGTACGAATAAGAAGGGAAGAATATGAGTTTGTTTCCAGGCTTTTCGTTAATTTTTCGAAGAATTTCTGCGATTTTGTATTTCGTATCTTCGCGGTCTTTAAATCTAGTTGAAATGTTGATGTGATTTACTTTCAAATTCTCTTTTGGAAAAGGAGATTCCAATCTTATGTTGTAGAATTTTTCCAAGCCCAATACATCTGCAAAGTAGGTCATAGGAGACAAAGTAGCTGAGAAAAACACATTTGATTTGCATTTTTTCAAAAGGTTTTTAAAAATATTGTGAGTGTTCAAGCACATGATGTTGTAAATAACATCATCATTTTCAGATTTTATCAAAGTAACGAAAGAATCATCGTAAAAATCAGAAATCTTCAAAAATTTATTGATTTCAAAATACACATCCAATACTTTGTCGTAGTATGGTTTGTCCTTTTCTTCGACCAAGAATTTCGTCATGGATTCTTTGCAACGGACACAATAATCAATCAAGTCAACTGACAAATCCTCATAAGTGTTGACAGGTTTTCCCAAAGCTTCATCTTTGATTTGTTTTGCGAGTTTCTTCAAATTGCGTTTGATTTTGAGTTCTTTTTTATCGTCTACAAGCTCATCACAACAGTCCATAAGTTGGTTGAAACTCAACGAATACGAATACATATCACGTCCTCGACTTACCAAGTTATGAGCCTCGTCAACCAATAGCGACATCCTCAAATATGGAACTTCGAAAAATCTTTTTAGATAAACTACCGGATCAAAAACATAATTGTAATCGCAAATCACAATGTCGCAGAAATTGGACAAATCAAGCTCCAACTCCAACGGACACACTCTGTATTTGAATGCGTATTTTTTAATGATTTCTTCCACGATAATATCCTCGTTTTCAAGCATATCGAGAATGCATTTGTTGACCCTGTCGTAGTGACCTTTTGCAAATTCACAATCATTTGGATTACACTTGACTTCATTGTTGATGCAGACTTTGTTCTTTGCGATTATCTCGACTGATTTTATTATCAAACCTTTTTGTTTCATCAAATACAATTGGTCGTTGCAGGCTTTTTTTAGCGTAGATTTTGCAGTCAAATAAAAAATCTTGTCCGTCAAATCTTCTCCCATAGCTTTAATTGAAGGAAAAAGCGTGGAGATAGTCTTGCCAATTCCTGTTGCAGCTTCCACCATCAAATCTACACCCTGTTTGGTTGCAGAATACACGTTTTGGCTCAAATACTTCTGACCAGCTCTAAATGCAGGATATGGAAACGACAAATTCTGAATGGATTCGTCACGATTCTTTATGTGCTGTGTGATTAATTCTGTGAACACGGAATATTTTTCTAACAATGAAAAATAAAATTCTTTTAATTCTTCAAAAGTGAAATTTTGCCTGATAAATTTTATTTTCTTGGTATCAGTTTGATAATAAGTTAGCTGCAAATCAATATCTTCCAAGTCGTTGTCCAAAGCATAAAAATACCCGTAGCATTTTACTTGTGCCCAGTGATATTTGTTGGAATTGTATTCCAATTCTTCCAAATCACGCGTAGTCGATTTTATTTCATCTATTAAAGTTTTGCCATTTTTAATTCCTATTCCGTCAGCTCTACCTTCCACGATGTAATTTACCGATTTATAGAGGGTAGTGTTTTTGAGAGTAACTTCTGGCAGAAATCCAATATCGTATTCTTTTTGAATCATTTTATGGATTTTCTGACCTTCTTTTGCCCTGTCGAACACATTTCTGAATCTATCGTCAATATCGCCACTTCGTTCAGTGTATTCAACCAAATCTCTGACAGAAAGTTTGATTTCTTTTTTCATAGTTTATAATTTTGTTGAAGCAAATTTACTTCCTTGTAAATTTTCCTTCTTTCAATCGCCAAATCGCGATACATTTTATCCTCATCTGTTACATATTCTATTGTTTCATTTACAATATCCGATTCTCCGTCTTCATTCACACTTACCATTGTGAAATATCCCGAAGCTTTTATGATATCTGTTCCCTCGACTTTTGCACGAACGAAACATTCCATGCTTGTTTTGCCAACGTAATCTATGATTGCTGTGATTTTTATGATTTCACCTAATTTTGTTGGAGCATTAAATGTCAAATTATTTACGGCTTTGGTCAATGTTTTATTCGAACAAAATCTTCTCGTGCACACACCTGCGATTGTGTCCATCATTTTGAATAATTCTCCTCCGTGAAGAAGTCCGTAAAAATTACCCATATCTCCATTTGCTCTGAATTTTACAATTGTTTTTGTATCTTGTTTTGTTTTCATATTATCCACCTTTTAATTCTTACTTCTATTATAGTATAAAATTTTATTTTCGGAAAAATGAAATCAATCGCAAGTTTTTAAAATTGAAACAAAAAGAAATTAAATGTATAATTAGATTGTATGAACTTTACAGGAGGTTAATGATTTGAAATATAGAGAATATTATGATAATGTTTTAGTCCGAATTGAAAAGGGCGAAGACGTTGTAGAAAAATTATTCGAATTAGTTGAAAAACTTCAACTAAAAAATGGTTCTATTTCTGGTATTGGTGCCAGTGATAATATAACTGTGGGATTATACAGTGTTGAAAAACAAGAATACACTAAGAAAAACTTCACAGGTGAGATGGAAATCACGAGCATCCTTGGAAATATCTCTACTATGAATGACAAACCTTATTTGCACATGCACATTACATTTGCAGATGAGAATTTGAATGTTCACGGAGGACATTTGAACGAGGCTATCATATCGGCAACTTGTGAAATCATAATTAATAAAATAGACGAAAAAGTTGATAGATTCAAAGATTCTGAAACAGGTTTAAATTTATACGATATTTAAAGGAGATAAATGAAATATTATTTTAATAATGACAGCGTAGATCCGTATTATAATTTTGCGGTGGAATATTTTTTTGCAAAGCACAACATTCCTGTGTTCATTTTGTGGAGAAATAAGGATTCAATCTTACTAGGAAAAAATCAAAACATTTACAGAGAAATTAACTTAAAATACGCAGAAGAAAATGGAATTAATCTAGTTCGTAGATTGTCTGGCGGTGGATGCATATATACTGATGAAAAAAATATGCAATACACTTTCATTGAAAGTCAAAACTACGCAAATGACTTCAAACATTTCGCTAATATGATAATTAATCAAATGAAAAAAATGGGACTTAATCCAGAATTCAGCGGTAGAAATGATATTTTGATTGATGGTAAGAAAATAAGTGGCAACGCACAATATATGAAAAACAGCATGGTTGTTCATCATGGTACAATTCTTTTCGATATTGGAGTTGAAAAGATGATGCATTCACTTACTCCTCAAAAAATAAAATTCGAAGGAAAAGCCATCAAATCTGTAGAATCCAGAATTACGACTATTAATGATATGATTGATATGGAATACGATGAGTTTTTCAATAAAATTAAAAACGGAATCATTGAAGATAATAACTTAGAAGAATACGTGCTTAACGATTCTGAAAAAGAAGAAGTGAATAAATACATCGATTTATTTAAAAATGAAGAATTTATTTACTCAAAAGGAGAAACTACTGCAAATTATCAAAGAAAACACAAGTTTGGAGTTGTGGAGTATAGCTACAACATCAAGGATAATTTGATTGATAGTTTCAAAATAGAAGGGGATTTCTTTTCGAACAAAGATATTTCAGAATTTTGCGATATGTTTGTTGGAAAGACTATGACAATAGATGGTTTCCACAATGTTTTGAATGATGTTAATATCGGAGAATACATTGTTGGAATGGATGAGAAAGTGTTTTTAGGTGATATATTTGATTAGAAAACCAAAATGGATGAGAGTAAAAATAGAAGGTAGCCAAAACCTTCACGAAGTAGAAAGTTTAGTAGATGGTTTTGAATTGAACACAGTTTGCAAGGAAGCAAATTGTCCTAACAGAATGAAATGCTACGAATCACGTACAGCTACATTTATGATTTTAGGAGATATTTGTACTAGAAACTGTAGATATTGCAACGTAACTACTGGAAGAGGAAGAGAAGTTGACGAAAAGGAACCTGAAAATGTTGCAAAAGTTGTGAAACAATTAGGGTTGAAATACGCTGTTATTACTTCAGTTGACAGAGACGATTTAAAAGATGAAGGTGCAACTCAATTCAAAAATGTTATCAAGGAAATTAGAAAACACAACGAAGGAACATTGGTTGAAGTTTTGATTCCTGATATGCACGCAAAGCATGAATTGTTGGATATTGTTTTTGATGAAAGACCAGATGTATTAAATCACAACGTTGAAACAGTTCGTTCTATCTTCAAAGAAATGAGACCACAAGGTAACTTGGACAATTCTTTTGAAGTTTTAAGATATGCAAAAGAAAAAGGACTTGTAACTAAATCTGGATTTATGGTTGGACTTGGAGAAACTAACGAAGAAGTTCATCAAATGTTAGATAAATTAAACGAATTGAAAGTAGATATAGTTACTATTGGACAATATTTGATGCCTACATTAGAACATGCAGAGTTGGACAGATATGTTACTCCCGAAGAATTCGAAGAATACAAAAAATACGGAGAATCAATCGGAATTAAGCATGTTGAAAGTGGCCCATTCGTAAGAAGTTCCTACAATGCAGGAAATGTATTTAAATCATTAGAACAAAAAGAAAATGAGTAATGCAAAATAGGGCGAAAGCTCTATTTTGTATTATAAGAGGGAATATATGAATAAGTACATTTTTAGAGAGAAAATCAATTTGCTAATGCAAATTTTACTGACAATTTTGTTGTCGTGTTTTTTGGTGGTGGCGATAGTATTTACGAAAAGATTATTTGAAGTCCAAAATAAGACCTTCTCACTTATTGTAATTAGTGCATCGTTAATTTTATTCGCTGGAATAAATTATCTCAAGGACAGGACGATTTACAATATGGGACTTTTATTTGTAGAAGGGTTTAAACAAGATTTGTTTCATAATGTGATTTCACAAAACTTTTACGAAATACAACAAAAAGAAAAAACTTTTTCGAATGACATTACATCGACATCGCTATACTTAAAAGAATATTACATTATTCCGACATTGGAGCTGATATCTGATGCAATTCTATTGATTGCAGTTTTTGTTACAACAGGATACTGCGTTTCATTTATTCCGGTGTCAATTATAACTGTAGGAGTGTTGGTTTTCAGTTTGATAAATGTGAGAATCGACAAATCAATATTAGAAAAGAAAACAAATACATCGAATTTAAGAAAAAGATACGTGTATTTTCTAGATGATATGTTAAATTCCAAGAAAGTCATCAACTCAAAGGCTAACAAAGCGCTTGAAGTTGTTCACAGTAAATTAATAGAAGATATATCAGAAAAAGTGACGGAACTTGACAAGGAAGAGCTCACAAAATACAATCTAAAATTATTATTCATCGGAGTATATTTTATAATTAGTTTGATTTATATTATTAAACAGCCACAAATCAGCATCGGTGAAGTTATCATTCTTATAAGTTCAGTTATGTTGCTTCATCATATCATTAAAAAAATCGTAAAAGAACGATCTATGATTGTGCAATCTGAGCAAAAAGTTTTCGAAATGGAAGAAATTTTTGGGAATCAAGAAAAATCAGATAAAATTGTAGAACACATAAAAGACATTGAGTTCAGAGATGTGAAATTGTATTCTTCAAATGTTAAAGTTAAGATCAACTACACATTTTATACTGACAAAAAATACTTAATTATTTGTGATAATGAAGAAGTTGTAAACTTACTAGCAAAATCATTCATTCAGACATTGTCTCCGCAAAGTGGAATGATTTTGGTAAATAATGAGCCATTAGAAGAGTTTGATTTGTCATCAAACCTGCTAGTAACTTACGATGAAAGTTACATCTTCGATACTGATTTTAGAAATAATGTTACATTGTTTAATTCTTTTGCGGATAAGAAAATCCCACCATTGTTAAAAATATTCGATGAAGAATTGACTTCAAAACAAAGATATTCTGAATATAGTGATAGAGATAAGAATTTAATCAGATATAAGAGAATAATCAATCAAGATTCTGAATTTAACATGGTAGTTAATTTGTTTGAAAATTTGGACGAAAATACTGGCAATATTTTGCTAGAAGATTTCATCTTGAGATTCAATGGATCAATATACTGTGCTAAGGACGTTAATCCATTTATAAAGGAAAAATTCGACGAAGTATTGTATGTTAAAAATATTGACAGCGACTATTTGTTAGTTCAAGAATAAATCAAACATCACGGTAAATTATTTATCGTGGTGTTTTTTTATTTTTATACTTTACAAGAAAAATTTTTGAGTTAAAATATATAAGTAATTTAAATTTTGGAGGAATTATGAATTGGTTAAATAAAAATTATAAAGGATTATTGCTTTGCCTTTTAATAGCTATTCCTTGCCATTTTTTGGGCAAAAAATTCCCTGTAATAGGTGGTGCAGTTCTAGCGATTTTGGTTGGGATTGTTATGGGATATGTTATTAAAGACAAATCACAATTTGAAGTCGGAATGAAATTTGCATCTAAAAAAATATTGCAATATGCTGTAATTTTACTTGGATTTGGAATGAATTTGGCGGTTGTAATGGAAACTGGAAAACAATCATTGCCAATAATTATACTAACTATTTCCACATCTTTAATTATTTCTTATGTACTTGCAAAGAAAATGAATATTGCGAAAAACATTGCGATATTAGTGGGAGTTGGATCATCAATTTGCGGTGGATCAGCAATTGCAGCAACTGCTCCAGTAATAGAAGCTGATGATGAAGATGTTGCACAGGCAATTTCTGTAATATTTTTCTTTAATGTAATTGCGGCTTTGATTTTTCCGTTGTTGGGAAGCGTGATTGGATTTTCCACTAATTCTGGAGAAGCGTTCGGAATATTTGCAGGAACTGCTGTAAATGATACATCATCAGTAACAGCGGCAGCCGCAACTTGGGATGGATTGTACAATTTGGGAACACAAACATTGGACAAAGCTGTTACTGTAAAATTGACTAGAACATTAGCGATTATTCCAATCACTTTGGTATTGTCGTATTTGAGAACTAAAAAACAAGAACAATCAGAAAAAGTTGAACTCAAAAAAATATTTCCTATGTTTATTTTGTATTTCGTTCTTGCAAGTATTATAACTACAGTTGCTTTGAAAATGGGAGTAGATGCGAAAGTTTTTAATCCATTAAAAGAATTGTCTAAATTTTTCATTGTAATGGCAATGGCTGCAATTGGATTTAAAACAGATATTGTAAAATTAATAAAAACAGGTGGCAAACCAATCCTTCTTGGATTTTGTTGCTGGATTGGAATCACTATAGTTTCAATAGCAATGCAATTTGCACTTGGACTAATATAGCATAAAGCTACGCAAAAATTTTGCGTAGCTTTTTTCATGAAAAAAAATCACGGCTTTAGGGGGAGCCGTGATTCTTAAGTACAATTTTATCTTACAAGGGGTTTGTTTGATATAAATTGATATCTATTATCATTATACTACGGTTTTTCAATTTGTCAACTAAAAATGGTTATCAAATTAAAAAAATCAAACAAATAGTAATATTTTTATATTTTACAGTAATATTTTAACATTTTCTTCGTTGAATAATCTAATATATTCCTCTGACAGTTTTCGTGCAGCAATCCCCATGCCTTTTATTTTTTGATGATTGAAAGTTCCATCGTAAATGTAATTCGATCCACAAGATGGAGAATTTTCTTTTAAAATGGCGATTGTAGGGTTGTATAATTTCGCTAATTTCACCACTTCGTCGCTTCCTTTTTCAAATTCTTCTGTGAATTCTTCTCCATCATAATCAAAAACTTTTCCATCCTTAATCTCAACAGGATTTCTTGGCGTTGGTAATCCTCCCATAATTTCTGGGCACACTGGAATTAAATTGTATTTGTCTTTGAGTGAATGAATAATTTCATCGTCTAATTTGTTATTGGAACCATTGTATTTGCAATCAACTCCCAATAAACAAGCGCTAATTAAAACATTTTGCATATTTGTCTCCTTTAATTTTTGCAAATCCTTTTGTTAATTTCACTGACAGGAAGGCCTATTATTGTATTCAAATCACCTTCGATGTATTCTATAAGAACTGGATTTAAATCCTGGATTCCGTACGCACCAGCTTTGTCGTAAACTGTGCCTTCGTCGATGTATTTTTTGATTAATTGGATATTTTTATCTGTTTTTTCTGAAAATTTTACATTACTGAAAGTGTAGAATATTTCTTCGTAATTTTTTGATTTCAAACAAACAGATGTCACAACTGTGTGAACTTTTCCGAGATAGGATGTTAGCATATCCAATGCTTGGTCATAATCTTGTGGCTTGTTCAAAATTTTACCGTCATTAATTACGATTGTGTCAGAAGAAATGTAGAGCGTGTCTTCTTTTAATTCTAATGGAAGAATTTTTGCTTTGGATATTTCACAGCAAACAAGCGCAAGTTTTTCTATAGTTTCACGGTCTTTGTATTTTTCATAAGCTAGTTTTTCTATTTTTCTCTCATCAATATCTGTAGATGTGCTTTCAAATTCACAAATATTTTTCAATAATTCGTTTCTTCTTGGAGATTTGCTAACCAAAATTACATGAGTAAATTCGTCTAATTTCCCAATTTTTGTAACATTTTTTACGTATTTCATTTTATCACCAAATATATTGTCTTATCTTTTTATTAATGTGTCAAATGGGTATATATAGTATGGTGATTATATGATATATACAGTGACATTAAATCCTTCGATTGATTACATAATGCGATTGGATGATTTAGAATTTGGAGAAACTAATAGAGCGAAAGTTACTGAACTTTACGCTGGTGGAAAAGGAATTATGGTTAGCAAATTGCTACATAATTTGAATGTAGAAACCCAAAATATTGGTTTTTTGGGAGGATTTACAGGAGATTACATCGAAAAACTATTAGATGAGATGGGAATTCTACACGATTTTACAATAATTAATGGAAACAACAGAATTAATGTAAAATTAAAGATGGATTCTGAAACAGAAGTTAATGCACCAGGGCCAGATATTTCTCAAGAAGAATTAGAAGACTTCTACGAAAAACTTTCTGGAATTGATGGTGGAATAGTATCTTTTTCCGGATCTGTGGCAGCCAATATGGACAAGGATATTTATATTGAGATGATAAAAAAATTATCTCCGAATACTAGATTTACCTTGGATACAACTGGTGATGTGTTATTGAAAAGCTTAGATTATAATCCTTTGCTGCTAAAACCCAACCAAGCAGAATTAGAAGAAATTTACGGAGACAAGTTCAACTCAAAAGAAGAAATAATTTCGTATATAAAATCGACTATGATTCCAAAAGCAGAGCATGTGATATGTTCTTTGGGAAGCGACGGTGCGATTTTTGTGAGTGCAAATAATTCATTTTACATTCCAATTGTAAAGGGCGAAGTTATCAACAGCGTTGGCGCTGGAGATAGTATGGTTGCAGGATTTATCTACGCTTATATGAATGAAATGAGTGAAGAAGATATGTTCAAAATGGCAGTAGCAAGTGCGACTGCGACTGTTTTCTCGTATGATATGGGAGAAAAGGATCAAATAAATGAAATTTTTGGCAAATTAAAAATAATAAATATGGGGGAAAATAATGGAAATTAAAGATTTGCTTTCAAAAGATCTAATGATTATGAATCTTAAATCTACCACAAAAAAAGATGTTATAGATGAGATGATTGAAAAATTGTACGAAAACAATGTTATTAATGATGTACTAAAATTTAGATCTGAAATTATGAAAAGAGAGTTGGAATCTTCGACAGGTCTTGGAGAAGGAGTTGCTATGCCTCATGCAAAAACATCGGGAGTGAATAAACCTGCGATTGTATTTGCTAGAAGTACAACTGGCGTGGATTATGAAGCATTAGATGGAGAAGATACTTATATATTTTTCATGATTGCAGCAACTGAAGGACAAAACCAAATGCACATTGAAACTTTGGCGAAATTGTCCAAGCTTTTATTAAAAGAAGGATTTATCGATAGATTAAAATCTAGCGAATCTCCAGAAGATGTTTACAAAACTATTGATGATTATGCAGAAGAATCTGAGCCGAAAGTAGCACCAGTAGAAACTAGCTCGATTTATATAGAAAAGCCATTCGTCTTAGCAGTAACTGCATGTCCTACAGGAATTGCACACACTTATATGGCAGAAGAAGCTTTGAAGGAACAAGCGGCTAAAATGGGAGTTGACATCAAGGTAGAAACAAACGGATCTGATGGTGTTAAGAACAAATTAACAGCTAATGATATCGAAAAATCTACGGGAATTATAATCGCTGCGGATAGAAAAGTAGAAACTGCACGTTTTAATGGCAAAAATGTAATTGAATGTCCGGTTTCCGATGCGATTAGAAATCCAAAAGATTTGATTGAAAAAATAGTAGAAGGTAAAGCGAAGATTTATCACGCAGATGAATCAGAATCAAAAGAAGTTGAAGAAGAAACGACAAATTGGAAATCAAAATTATACCAAGATATTATGAATGGCGTAAGTCATATGTTGCCATTTGTAGTTGGTGGCGGAATTTTATTGGCGTTGTCATTCTTGGTTGAAAGATTTTTCTCCGACACTTCGCCAATTTACAATTTATTCTCCGTAGGTGGAAAAGCTGCATTTGGATTCTTGATTCCGATTTTGGCAGGATACATTGCTATGAGCATTGGAGATAGACCAGCGTTAATGCCTGGTATGGTTGCAGGTTTCATTGCAGGACAAGGCGCAGGATTTTTGGGAGGACTGTTAGGTGGTTTCTTAGCAGGTTATGTAATTGTGTTCTTGAAGAAAATTACTAGAAATCTTCCAAAATCACTTGAAGGAACTAAACCAATGTTAATCTTCCCAGTATTAGGATTGTTATTAACATCTTTGGGTATGATTTTCGTAATATCTCCAGTGTTTACTACAATTAACAAAGCAATCAACGGATTTTTGGCAAACATGGGAACTACAAACTCAATTTTACTTGGAGCATTGCTCGGAGCGATGATGAGTGTGGACATGGGTGGCCCTGTTAACAAAGCAAGTTACACTTTCTCAATAGGAGTATTCACAGATACTGGTAATGGTGCTTTTATGGCAGCTACAATGGCTGGAGGAATGGTTGCACCACTTGCAATAGCTTTAGCATCTAGTTTATTTAAAAATAAATTTGACGAAAAAGAAAAGAAATCAGCAGTCACTAACTATATTTTGGGTGCATCATTTATCACAGAAGGAGCGATTCCTTTTGCAGCAAAAGACCCATTGAGAGTGATTGTGTCATCTGTAATTGGTAGTGCAATCGCCGGCGGACTTACACAAGCATTTGGAGTAAAATCACCTGCACCACACGGAGGAATATTCATTTTACCAGCTATGGAATCTGTAGACAAGGCGTTGTTCTTCGTATTATCTGTAGCAGTGGGATCATTGGTTTCAGCAATCATTTATGGATTGTGGAAACAAAAAGCAGAATAATGTTATAATAATATTGTAATTTACAAATTTTCAAATTTTCAAGGAGGAAATTATGTTAGTAGCAGCAGACAAAATGTTAAAAGATGCATTAAAAGGAAAATACGCAGTAGGTCATTTCAATATCAACAACTTAGAATGGACTAAAGCTATTTTGGAAACAGCACAAGAAAACAACTCACCAGTTATTTTGGGAGTTAGCGAAGGCGCTGGAAAATATATGGGCGGATACAAAACAGTTGTAGGAATGGTTAAAGGAATGATTGAAGAATTAAATATAACAGTTCCTGTAGCAATCCACCTAGACCACGGATCATTCGAAGGTGCAAAAAAATGTATCGAAGCAGGTTTTACGTCAGTAATGTTTGATGGTTCTAAATATCCAATTGATGAAAATATAGAAAAAACAAAAGAAATAGTTGAACTTGCTCACTCAAAAGGAATAAGCGTTGAAGCAGAAGTTGGAGCTATCGGTGGCGAAGAAGACGGAGTAATCGGTCAAGGAGAAATCGCCGACAAAAACGAATGCAAGAGAATTTCTGAATTGGGAATAGATTTCTTGGCAGCAGGAATTGGTAATATCCATGGAGTTTATCCTGAAAACTGGAAAGGATTAGACTTCAATGCGCTTGGAGAAATCAAAGGAGAAATCGGAGAAATGCCTCTAGTTCTTCATGGTGGAACAGGAATTCCAACTGATATGATAAAAGAAGCAATCAGCCTAGGAGTATCCAAAATAAATGTAAACACTGAATGTCAAATCGTATTTACAGAAGAAACTAGAAAATATTTCGAAGAAAATAAAGACAAAGAAAAGAAAGGATTTGACCCAAGAAAAGTTTTGAAACCAGGCTACGAAGCAATCAAAGCAAAAGTTAAAGAAAAAATGGAAATTTTTGGATCAATCGACAAAGCAAACTAATTTTATAATCATAATTCAAGCTGAATCTATTAATTTAGATTCGGCTTTTTAATTTGAAAAAAATTTTATTGTATAGGATAATATTATCTAGGTGATAATTTTGAAAAACATAGATTTATTTAAAACTCTTCTGAAAATTAATGCCGTGACGTTTGGTGGAGGATATACAATAGTTCCTATAATTAGAGATGAGTTTGTTAAGAACAAAAAAATAATTGACGACGACGAAATGATGAAGATAATCGCCTTGGCACAAAGTTGTCCAGGAGCGATGGCTATTAATACATCAATTTTATTGGGGTACAGGATTAACAAAACAAAAGGAGCGATTGCAAGTGTACTTGCAGCGACTCTTCCATGTTTGGTTATTATTTCGATTATAAGTTTAATTTACAACAAAATTCACGACAATCCATTTATCAATATGATGCTTATTAGTATGAGTGGAGCAATCAGTGCGATATTACTTTTAACTGTTGTTGATTTGGCAAAATCAAATTTGAAAAAAGACAGAGCACTTGGAATTGGAATAATGATTTTAGCATTTGTAATGGGATTTGTATTTAACATAAACGTTTCGATAATTTTACTTGCATGTGCTTGTATCGGGGTAATGTATTCAAAGATTGTAGGTGGCAAATATGATTTTGATTAAATTATTCTGGGTGTTTTTTAAAGTTGGATTATTCGCTTTTGGTGGAGGATATGCAACACTTCCACTTATCACAAATTTTGTAGTAAATGAAAATCAATGGATCAGTCTTAGAGAATTGACAGACGTACTTACGATATCGCAAATGACGCCAGGACCAATAGCGATAAATTCTGCAACCTTTGTTGGCATGAAAATATATTCCGTGCTGGGCGCTGTTGTAGCAACTACTGGATTGGTGTTTCCAGCGTTAATTATTCTACTTCCGTTATCTAAGTTGATTTTCTCGGGAAAAGAATTGAAGTTTTTGGATTATATATTAAAAGGAATTAAACCTGCAGTTGCAGCACTGATATTCATTGCATTTATCGATTTGTTCGAATCGGCAGTGTTTAACGGCACATTTAATACGACAAACATAAACGTTGTAGCTGTAATTTCATTTTTTGTAGGATTTGTAATGTATTATAAAAAAGTTTCTATCATTAAGATAATCGGCGTGTGCGCAACGATAGGACTAATATATCAATTTGTAATTTAAAAAAAGCCTCACTATGAGGCTTTTTGTCGTTTAAATATCTATTGAGTTGTCCATCATTTTTATTGACGCTTGGTATAAGCCAAGTCCTGTCAATATCCAAATAATAGTACTTGAAATAGGTATTCCCATTATTTTTGTGAATGTGTTCATTGTAATTGTATCTGAATTTTTTATAGTTATTAATTCGCTAGCATTTACGATTCCTTCACCTACATATGAGATTAGATAAGGGAATCTTGTGAATATTTCTTGGTCGATTAGAGATATAACCACGTTAATCACAATCATAATTATAATCCATGAGTAACCTGTTTTGTTTGATGGGAACAATGATTTCGTAGCAACTATTGAGAAATACATTACAATGTAACTGATGAATGTACTTATAATAAAGTTTACAGTCAAAATGATGAATGTAAATGGAGAAATCGTAAAGTACGGATTATTAAATGCCAATTTAATCATTTCTAAGAATTTCGATTCACCAACAAAATACATTCCCAAAAAGTTTATTAAAGAAAATGCTATTGCAAATATTACTGTCCAAATAAGAGCGAACAATAATTTACTCATTAAAATGTCGTTGCTTTTAACAGGAAGTGTGAACATCAAATAGCCTCTGTCGGAATAGTAATCGCGTCTGAAAACCATAACTATTTGTACAGTCAATGCCAAGAAACTTCCAAAAACTGCAAGTATACATAAAATCAAGAAAAGCATTTCGACAAATCCCATACTTTGAGTGTTTACGATTATTGAATTTTTAAATAATGCATATAAAAAGCTGTTTCCCAACAATCCTACAAGTAATGATATCAAACATAGTTTAAAGTTGTTTTTTAAATCGTGTTTTAAAAGTTTAAGCATGGTGACCTCCAAAAATTTGTTTGTACACATCTTCAATGCCTTTGTTGTAAGTTGATCTCAAATTTTCTACGCTATCATTTAATTCCACAGAACCTTTGTTGAGCATGATTACTCTGTCGAAAATTCTTTCTATATCTCTAAACAAGTGAGTGGTAATAACAAGAGTAGAATCAGGATCGATATTATCAATGATTGCATCCAAAATTTGTTCACGAGCTACAGGGTCAACTCCTGCTATTGGCTCATCAATAATGAAAAGCTTAGCGTGACGTGATAACACAAGTGCCAAGTTCAATTTTTCAGTCATACCTTTTGATAGATTGCTAATTTTCATTTTCTTGTCCAAACTCATTTGTTCAATAAAACTAGTGAATTTTTCTCCGTCAAAATCGGAATAAAAATCTTCGAACAATGCTTGAGTTTGAGCGATTGTAAGGTTAGGGTCTAGGAAAAAACGATCCGGCAAATAACTTACGAATTCTTTTGTCTTGTAATTAACATTATGTGAATCGATTTTAACTTCGCCTTCGTATTTTTTTATTATTCCAGCTAAAATTTTGATTAAAGTTGTCTTGCCAGAACCATTTGGACCTAGAAGTCCGATGACTTCCCCTTTTTCGGCTGTAAATGATACATCTTTAAGTGCTTGTTTGTTGCCGTATTTTTTCGACAAATTTTTTATTTCGAGTACGCTCATTTTTTCCACCTTTCATCTATAAGTTCCATTAGTTTTTCTTTTGGCATATTCATTTGATACATTTCGTTTAAGAAATCATCTATCAATTGTTGTGCCATATCATTTTTCAAAGCTTTTAATTTATCTTCATCTACATCAACAAATGAACCAAGTCCTCGTTTACTCATAGTAATTCCACAGCTTTCCAACTCTGCATAAGCACGTTGAACTGTGTTAGGATTTACATTCAATTCTTTCGCAGTTTCTCTGACAGAAGGAATTTTATCAGAAGACTTTAATTCTTGCCTAATTATTTTGTATTTAAAATAATCTACGATTTGAATGTAGATAGGCTTATTATCATCAAATTGCATATTATCTCCTTTCTCATCTGTTCTATAACAATAATACACCGTTACAATAAAAAAGTCAAGCTATTTTAATAAAATATTTACGCCCTTTGATGATAAATCGTTCAGCTCATCGATTTGTTCTTGATTAATTGTGGAATTTTTCTTAGCGAAAATTTTTCCGGGTGGATAAATCACGATATCATTGGTAATCTTTTTGTTCAGTAAATAATCGTATGTTTTATAAATTTTCGTAGAGTCTGATTTTTCATATGAACGAAAAGCTTCCAGCAAAATTTCAAAATCTTTTTTCTCATCTGCAATCGTTGAAATCAATACGAGATTTTTGTCGTCTATCATTTCAATATAAATTCCGTTTTTTATCAAATGCTCATTCACATCACTTGGATTGTCGCATTCAAAGACAATTCTTGTAAAATCCCTCTTGCAATTTTTTTGAATAGGAGCTTTTCTTATGAAATCTAAGCCTTCAATCTCACTATAAAACCAATCTATTATTTCTTTTAATTCAGCGTATTTGCTCTCATTTTTAGTACAATAATTGATGGCATATTCCACAGATGTCATGAAAATATATGATGGGGAAGATGTCATAATCATTTGTAGATTACTCATAGTTTTATCTATCAATTCATCTTCACAGTTAAAATTAATCGCAGCAGTTTGTGTGAATGCAGGCATCGTTTTGTGATACGAATTAATAGAAATATCACAACCTAGCTGCATTGCATTTTTGTCAAAACATTCCAATGCAAAATGCGTTCCGTGTGCTTCGTCAACGATTATCTTGATATTATTTTCGTGACAATAAGTTACAAGTTTTTCGATTGGCTGATAAATCCCATAATAATTAGGGCGTGTTATAAGAACTGCTTTGATAGATGAATCTTTTTTCAAATTTTCTATCAAAACTTCTTGTTCACACACTCCATCACAGTCAATCTCCACAGATTCTCCACGAGCAAGTCGTACGCCGTTGATTACGGATTTGTGGCAATTTTTCTCTACCAAAATTTTGTCGTTTTCATCTAATACGCTCATTATACTTGCGACTATTCCAGAGGTTGAACCATTGACAAGATACATTGATGATTTTGCATGTGAAAAAAGGGCAAGATTATTCCTGCCCTCAGCTATAATATTATTTGCATGGTACAAATCATCTGTATCAGATAATTCCGTTACATCAATCTTTAAAATATTTTCAAGAAAATCGTTCATTCCTTCCAACATCTTGCCCTTATGACCAGGCATATGAAAGCTTACTTTTTCTTTTCTATTTATCAGATTATCATACAAATTACGCATTCAACATTTTCTCCACTTCAACCATAATTGCACATTCAGTACGCTTCTTTTGCATTGCACAACCCAATTCATAAGGTTTGTAAATATCATTATTAAAATTATACGCATTTGCATGGCAACCACCAGAACAATAGAATTTACACCAACAATTTTTGCAATCTTCCTTTGTAAATACATGACAATTCAAGAATTCTTCACGCATATCTTCTGGTAAAGTTAGATTTTCATCTAAAATATTGCCCATCTTGAATTTTTCGTTGCCGACAAATTGGTGACAAGGATAGATGTCTCCTTCTGGAGTTACTGCAATGTATTCGCAGCCGGCACCACAACCTTGCATTCTTTTAATAACGCATGGACCTTGAGTCAAATCCACCATAAAATGGAAGAATTTAAAGTTAGAACCATTAACTTGATCCTTAGCATAATCCACTGCCAACTTTTCGTATTCATTTAAAACAGTGTCCAAATCTTCCTTAGTAATAGCGTAATCATCATAATCGCTGTCTACAACTGGTTCAATACTTGACAATTCAAATCCTAAATCCTTGAAATGTTTTACATCTTCTGAAAAATCCAAATTCTTTTTAGTAAAAGTTCCTCTAACATAATAATATTTTCCTTTTCTTCCTTTAATAAGTTTTTGGAATTTAGGAACGATTAAATCGTAAGAGCCCTTATCGTTCAAAGTTTTTCTCATATTATCGTTGACAGATTTTCTACCATCAAGACTAAGAACTACGTTGTGCATATTTTCGTTGATAAAATCTATCTTGTCATCGTCCAACAAAACGCCGTTAGTAGTTATTGTAAATCTGAATTTCTTACCTTTTTCATCGGCTATTTCGTTGCCGTATTTTACTAATTTCTTTACAAGTTCGAAATCCATCAAAGGTTCTCCACCGAAGAAATCCACTTCCAAGAATTTTCTTGAACCGCTATTGTCAACCAAATATTTCAAAGCTTTCTTGCCGACTTCTTCAGTCATATAAGCTTTGTGTCCACCAAAATCACCTTGTGAAGCAAAACAATATTCACACTTCAAGTTACAATCGTGAACAACGTGAAGGCACATTGCCTTTAACACAGGTTCTCTCTTTTTGAAATCTTCAATGTGAAGATAATCATCCGATGAAAAAAGCATATTCGCTTTTTCCAATTCTTCGATTTCCTTGATAGAATCTCTGACAGATTCTTCAGGATATTGAGCTAATTTTTCTACTATTTCATCTGCACTTAAATCTTTGTAATAATCAAGTACATCGTAACTTATGTCGTCAAAAACATGGACACTTCCACCGTTTACATCTAAAACAATGTTGTGGCCATTCATTTTGTATTTATGTATCATATAATTCTCCTTTCAGCTACCGTACTATTTTATAGAAAATTCTGAATTAAGTCAATAAAAAACGAAAACCACTCAAAAGAGTGGCATTAATTTAATAATCGCATATCTGATTGTTTACTTAAAAGTCTTCAATCATTATGTAAACAAGATTATCTATTTTCGTTTTCACATTCTTGGTTAGCAACTGTGCAAGAAGTTTTGCAAGCTGATTGGCAAGATGTTTGGCATTCACCACAACCACCTTTGCAAGCTGATTCTTTCAAAGTGTTAGGTGTTAAAGTTTTAATATGTTTTTCCATAATATTCACCTCAAAATAATTATATCATAAATTCTAAAAAAATGTGAGAGATAATAATTTGCCTGAATAATAAAATAAATCATTGAATAAACATAAGACAAGTGATATATTTATTTTAAAGGGAGAGATTAAAATGTTCAATTACATTACACAAAATAAAAAATTATTCTACTTAACACTTCTTACAGCGCCTATTGCCGTTGGATTTGATATTGGATTGGCGTGGTTTTTAAGAATTATAACAGATGCAGGAACTAATGGAGAAGAACAACTTTTGCCTAGATTAATTCTAATTTCTGTGTTGTACATAATTTTTGCAAGTATTTCCGATTTATTATATCGAAAAAGCACAGTAGAACTTACGAATAATTGTATATATAATGTTAGAAATGATTTGTTCAACAGTATAACAGACGAATCACTAATCAAAATATCCAAACAAAATAGCGGATATTATATATCAATGTTTTTGAATGATTTGGAAGATTTGAAGATGGATTATTTCAAAAATATGGTGTCTTCATATCATGAAATTCTCAATTTCGTAATATCCTTAGTGTTGCTTGTCAAAATCGACATAATAATGGCAATTACAATAATAATATTTTCTGTGGTGCAACTAGCAGTCCCATTTATTTTCGAAAAATTAATCGAAAAAAGACAAGAAGAACTTATGAATATAAGAAATGAATACACGTCTAGTTTGCAAGAATTCGTGAACAATTTCAATTTGATTAAGTTTTTCAAAAGAGAAATTATTTTTCAAAAAATTAATCAAGATAAATCCATTGAATATCGTAACGCATCAAATACTAAGGAAACTTTGAGCAAAACTATTTACGTTTTATCATTTGCTAGTTCATTGGCAATGTATTTGGGTTGTATGTTGGTCGGAATTTGGCTAGTATTTAAAGACAGAATAACCATTGGTCAAGTAATAGAATCAAGCCAACTTATGGCTTATGTGACAGGACCGTTGTTGAATTTCACAGATATAATGACAAGTTTTAAATCAGCAAAGCCAGTCCAAAACAAAATTATGAATTTCATCTCAGAAGAAAAACCTGTTGAAGTAGAAGATGAATTTGAATTTAATAATTTGAAATTAAACAATATTTCGTTCAAATATCCAACAAGTGACAAATACGTTTTGAAAAATTTGGATTTTACATTTGAAAAAGGCAAAAAATATATTATTATTGGAGAAAGTGGAACGGGTAAATCAACTATATTCAAGATTTTGCAAAAACAAGAAATTGCAACAGAGGGAGAAGTTCAGCTTAATAATAAAAATATTTTGGATATTATGGATTCAACTTATTATTCAAAAGTAGGATTCGCAACACAAGACACTGGAATATTCACAGCAAGCATCAAAGACAACATATCCTTGTTTGACAACAGACCTGTAGATAAAACAATTATTGAACAATTGGGATTAAATACTTTGATTAATTCCAAACCAAAAGGAATTGACACTTTAATCTCCAGCGAAGACAAATCTATCTCAGGTGGAGAAAAACAACGTATAGCAATTTCAAGACTACTAAATGAAGACTTCGACTGTATTTTATTAGACGAATCTACATCCTCATTGGATAAACACAGTGTAGATATTGTTGAAGAATGCATACTTTCGAAAAAAGATTTGACAGTAATAGCAATCACACATCATTTGACAAGTAAAGCTATTGAAATGAGCGACTGTGTTTTAAAATTAGAAGACGGGAAATTAGTACCAGTTACAATGTAAACTAAAAGAGGGTAATGATATGGGAACTAAAAACACTTATAACAACTATCAATTTTATGAAACACCAGCATTGACTAAATATTTGGAAGAACAATCAATAAAAGGCTATAGTTTTTGTGGTGCAGTGGGAGAATTTTTAGATGTATTAAAGTTTAGTCACATGGAAGATAAAAAAAGTAAATCTTTTACTATTTTGCGTAAGCGTTTGGACGAACATATCGATGAAAAAATCAGAGAAATGAAAAATAATAAAACTGAAGTTATACACGAAAATAATACGTATATTGTATTTGCAAATAATTCTGAGGAGGATACGGAGTTAAAATCCATTATAAAAAAGCAAAATGCTCTCCAAGCAGTTTCCATTAAAAAATCTGTAGCATTTATCAGTATATTATTGATTATTTCTGTGATTAGTTTGGTTTTGAATTTATTATGGTCACGAAATACAAACTTAGTGTTAAACAGTCTGAATGTGGGAGTTTGTATTTCTCTAATTATTAATTTTTTGATTTATTTTATTGGAGATTTGCACGATTATTTTTCAGGAAAAGCAGTAGTAATAGACGGGAAGCTAATATTTAATAACCGCACCAAATTAAAAGATTCGCTATTTCGACTTGGAGATGTACTTAAATTCTCAATATTATTGGTAAGTATATTTCTTAGCATAAAGGTTGTGCTACAAGCAAGTGATCCTGCGGTTACAGTTAATGTTTTAAAAATGTGGTCGATATTTTGTATTGTGGGATTTGCTTCAAGGATAAAATTTCAAAAATCATATATCGCATTGCTTTATATCGAAGTATTTCTAATAACACTTGGAGCGATATAGAATATATTGTATAGTTTGTTACAAATTGAAAATTGATTTAAATTGCGCGATTAATTTCGCGTTTTTTTATTGCATATTTGTTATAGGAAATTGTTTTTTTTAGGATATGCTCTATAATTATATTTGAGAGTATAATTATGGAGCGGAATATGATAGAAGTAAACAACTTGAAAAAAGATTATGAAATAATTAAGAGAAAAAGTTTATTGAACAAAGAGAAAACTATCGTGAATGCAGTTAAGAAGATTTCTTTTGAAATTGAAGATGGAGAAAGAGTCGGACTCATTGGGCTTAATGGAGCTGGCAAGACTACTACGATTAAAATGATGACGGGAATTTTGTATCCAACGGATGGTTTTATAAAAGTGAATGGATTCACTCCGTCTGACAGGAAAAAGGAATTTTTGAATGAAATTGGAGTATCAATGGGACAACGTTCGTGTATGTTTTATGATATTGATGTGATAGAATCATTCAAGTATTTCAAAGAAGTTTATGAAATTTCAGATGAGGATTTTGAGGAAAGATTACAAGAATTTGATAAAGTTCTTGGACTTTCACAACTTTTACATACTCCTGTAAGAAAATTGTCTTTCGGTCAGAGGATGAAGTGTGAATTGGCGGTGAGCCTTATTCATTTGCCGCGAACGATATTTTTGGATGAGCCTACTATTGGTCTTGATGTTGTGGTTCAAGAGAATATATTTGAGTTTTTGAATATGATAAACCAAAAATACAATTCTACGATCATATTGACCACACATGAGATAGAAAATATAGATAAATTTTGCCCTAGAATTATAGTATTAAATCATGGAGAAGTGATTTACGATGGAAGGTGCAATAAATTTTTGGATAGGGATAAGTACAGAAAACTAACCGTATCTTCAAAATACGTTAATTATTTGAAGGATTTTAATCCAGACATCGACAATGAGAAGGCGACAGCTTTATTGACAATCGATCAGTTAAATAGTGTAGATATTTCAAACTTTTCTAAGTCTGAATTCACCATCGAAGAATTGAGCTTGGAAGATGTTTTGAAAACTAAATTGAGGGTTGAATGATGAAATTATTTGCTTGTTCTCTAAGAATCGCTCTGAAAAAGATGTTTGCTTATCCAAATGAAATAATCATGATATTTTTTCACAGCCTTTTCCAATTATTGTCGACGATTTTGTTTTGGGTTGTGTTATTTGACAATGTAGATTCTTTTGGATACGACAAATCTTTTATATATTTGCTGGCAATGGTCGGGATGTTATCGTCAGCCATTGAAGAAATGTTTTTCGGACTCAGAGATTTTGAGTGGTTGGTGCGTGACGGAAGTTTGGATAGGTATTTGTATCGCCCTCAAAATACTTTGTTTATGATAATGATAGAAAATATTCCACTTGTTGCATTCATTGAACAACTAGTGCTTGGAATTGTTGGAATAATTTTGGTAGTAGTGAAATTTGATATCGCGATTTCTTTTGTAGCTGTATTAAAGATGATAATTCTTTTAATAATAGGAAACGTGTATTATCAAACGATTTATGCGACAATAACGATGCTGAGTTTAAGATTTGAAAAAATATCGACATTAAGGGATTTGATTTTCAATTTTAATTTTTCAAAAAATTATCCCACTACAATTTTTCCGAATTTTTTGAGAAAATTTCTGACTTATGTAGTTCCTGTTTCATTGATAGCATTTGTTCCAACACTAGCTTTAAGCGGAAAACCTACTAGACATTTTCCTCTAATATTAATTTTTTTAGCAGTGAGCTTGATGATTTTATACATTGTGTACAATCGTGGACTTAGAAGATATTCTTCAAATGGAGGTTAGAATGAAAAAATACTTAAAGTCTTTGAAAATAGAATACCTAAATTCAAAAGAATACTTTATTTCTTTTGTTTCCTCCATATTTTATATACCAATCACAATAATTGTTTATTATTTTTTGTGGAAATTCATAATGAAAGGACAAGCTGATATTGCCGGAATGAATTTTGACGATGTGATTGCGTATTTCATAACTATTTTGGTAGTGAAAAATTCAATATCAAATACAATGGCTGAAACGTATTACATATTTCAAGATATAAATTCTGGAAATATTGACACACTAATTACGAAGCCATTATATTATCCTATTACTAGATTTTTCATATCTCTAGGAAGAGTTGTTATATCTATGCCTTTGGGGATAGCTTTTTGGATTATTGTTCAGCTGTATTTCAACAAATTTTCATTTGATGGACTTTGTTATTTTATAATATCCTTAATTCTTGGATTTTGTTTGATGTTTCAAGTATTGTGTATATTAGGATTACTAACATTTTGGTTAAAATCTGTACTTAGTCTCAGAGATATTTTCTGGTATATTCTGGCAATATTTTCAGGAGAAGTAATTCCATTGGCATTTTTCTCTAGGAAATTTGAAATTATACAACACAATCCACTTGCCGGAATTTATTATATCCCTGCAAACATAATTAACTCAAACAATATGAGTTTATTGTTGTTAGAACAGATAATTTATATGGCGATTTTTTCCGTAATAATTTATTTTATGTGGAGAAGAGGAATAAAACATTACGAATCACAAGGCGGGTAAATATGATTTTGATATTAAATAATATATATGATAGGATTAAATTAGCAATGGAAGTGAGTTTATTTATGTTTCCAGTATTAAGAGAAGGTGGCAGTGGCGGAGAAGATAAATGCCCAAAAAGAGCTTAAATATTGAATTGTAAAAAAGAGGAAGCAAAAATGAGCGAATATTCTTAAAGTTGGTTTTATATCTAATTTTTGAGAATCAGTTCAAAATGTTTCCTTTTTTTATAAAAAAGATGTGTATAATAATGACGTTGAAATTAAGAATATACCTCCTATATTAAAAAATTGCGATATCATGCAATGTCCACTATATAGCAAGTGTATGGGAGGATGTGGGTACAAAGAATATTCAAATAAAAATGGGTTTTAAATAAATTGTAATTATGAATCTATAAATTATTTGAATAAATTATATTTTTTGTTTGAATTGTCAAATGAATTTGGTGTTTACATAGAAAACACATTGGAGATGATAAATAATGTTGAAATTAAAAAGATATGTTTCAAATAAAAGCCTTGCCATTTATTGTTTGATAAATGGTCTATTAAAAATTTTGTTTTTAGTATCTCCACTTGTTGCAAAAAAGTTTATAGATAATGCAATGAATAAAAATTTTAATAATATGTTGATTTTTGGACTGATAGATGTTTTCTTATTTGTATTAACTCAGGTTGTATCTTATATATTTGATATTTTCAGTAAAAAAGTAGAAACATCAGCAATATCTAATATTTTCAAAGAGGTAAATGAAAATTTGGATACATATAGAGTAAAAGAACATTCAATTAATAGAGATAGGATTAATCAAGAAATAACAAATAATCTTACATTAATAAAAGGCTTTATTGTAGATATACCTGTTAGTATTGTATTTTCTATTATTACTATGATAGCAATATTTTTAATAATGTTAAAATTGTCTATTAGCTTAGCATTAGTTATGATAATTGTAGTCCCAGTAGGTGCATATATATCATATAAATTAGGTTATTTGATTTCAGATTATTCGGAAAAGGATTTAACGAATAATAGAGATATTAAGGGATATCTGCTAGATAAATATTCTATTACAAAGTCAGAAAGACTTTTAAAAAAAAAGCAGATGTTTGATATAAAAATTTTATTAGAAAATTATGAAAATACATTAAATAAAAAATATAAATTAGAATCTCTTGTAAATAATATGATGATTTATTTTGTTTTAAATGGTGTAATAATTTCTATGTATTTGATTTCTGGATATTATGTGTATAGAAATATGATTACAATAGGTACTTTTTATGCTACACAACTTTATGTGTCTAGATTTTGGACACCAGTAGAATATTTGTTTGACATAAGAAATCAATATTTAACAGCAAAGCCAGCAATAAATAGTTTTTTGAATTTTATGGAAGTAAAAAAAACAAGATACAATTATGATATTATAAAAGAAATAGAATTGGTGAATTTTGAATGTTTGAGTAATAAAGGGAAAGTATTAAATGAAAAAATTTCTATGAAATTTGATAATAAAAATATAAATATAATTTCTGGAGATAATGGTGTAGGAAAAACAACTGTGATAGAATCTATTTTGAATTATACTGATAGATACAATGGAGATATATTAATAAATGGAAGAATATTAAAAGAGAGCTACTATGATATGGTGTACATATCATCTGATTATAATATATCTAATTTTGGATTGTTATCTGATAAAATAAATTTTTCTTCTGGACAAAAGAAAAAAGCACAAATAGAGTTAGCATTAAATACGGATAAGAGTGTTTATATAATAGATGAACCTACTAATTTTTTAGATGAAGAAAATAAAATCAAAATAGCGAATATGATAAATGAGTTGTATTTTAAAAGGAAAATAGTGATTTTGATTACGCATGATAGCGAAATTATTAATATGATAAAAAATAAAAAAATGTATTTTTTAAAAAAATCTGCATGAGATTATACTCGTGCAGATTTTTCATTTATTAGCATTCTTTGTTTTCTTCGATTGTTTATGAAATTAATTAAAGCTCCACTGAATATTAAAACATAGCCAATTATACTCAAATAATCAGGGATTTGATGTAAGAATAAAAATCCGAACAAACCTGTAAAAATTATCGTCGAATAATCAAACACTGAAATTTCAGAAGCAGGAGCGAATTTGTAAGCCAATGTTACTCCAAATTGTCCGATAAGGGCTGCAAGTCCAACACCGATAAGAGCAAGGATTGATGATGTTCCCATTGGAACAAAATTAAATATCATAAAAGGAATACATACTATACACGAAAATCCTGAGAAAAACGCAACGATAAACGAACTATTAACTCCTAGAGTGTTCAATTTTCTAACGCAAGTGTAAGCTCCGCCTGCGCAAATTCCACCCAAAATTCCTATTAAATATGGAAGGATTTCTTGGATTTGTAGTGTAGGTTTTACGACGAATAAAACCCCTACAAATGCTATCAAAATCGAAATTATGTGTTCCTTTCTCAAATCTTCTTTTAGGAAAATCCAAGACAAAATCAAAGTCGCAAATGGAGCTAGTTTGTTGAGAACTGATGCATCAGAAATAAACAAATGATCCAACGCATAATAATTACAAAAAATTCCTGCAGTACCCAAACTTGCTCTCAAAATCAAAGTTTTCCATGGGATTGACTTAATATCGTGAAGTTCTTTTACTTCTTCTTTTTTATTTGATTTCAATAAAAGCGCGAATGCCACCAAAAAAGCAATCAAATTTCTGAAAAAACTTTTTTGAATAGTTGGCAAATCTCCAGCAAGTGGTATGAATAAATTCATAAGAGCAAATCCAAATGCTGATAATAATATTGCTATAATACCTTTAGTTCTATTATTCATTTATTACCTCCGTATTAATAAATGATATCATAAAACAATGTAGATTTGAAATTTATTCTATTTCGCAAGATTTTATTAGGTGGTATAATCAAAAAAGAGAGGAATTTGTGATTATGAAAACTAAAGCGAAAAAATATTTTATTTATTCAAGTTTGTTTTATGTATTTATTTTTGTGCTTGATTTTTTAGTGTCTGTAATTACATCAAATTTTGCAGACGAATTTGTAAAACTAAATACAGTAGAATTTCAAAATACAATAAAAACTATGTTAATTATAATATTAGTATTTGGTGTGAAATTTTTATTAGAAAAACTGATACCTTATAAATTAGAATTAATAAAACATCAATTAAAATTTCAGTTTAAAAATAATATACTAAAAGATATTTACAATTTACGAAAAGAATTGTTATTCGAATTGTCAGGAGAGCAAGTTTTGCAAATTGTAGATAAGGATAGCGAAATCGTAGCAAGTTTTAGGTATGAATATTTGGTAGAATTTTTTTCTTCATTATTTATTTTTGCGATGGTACTTGTTTCATTTTTGGTTTTAAGTTATAAGGTGACTTTTATTTTTGTTTTATTAGCTATTTTGCAAGTAATACCGCCAATAATTACTAAAAATAGCTTATATAAGATTTACATGGATACTAGAAAAATAGAACAAGATACTACTAACTGGATTATTTCAGCATCAGAAGGAAGAGATGTTTTGAAAACTTTTAATGCGACTGATTGGTATTTTAAAAATAAAAGGAATTTAGATGAACTGAATGTAAATGCTGGTACTAAGGCTGAAATTGCATTTGCACTTGAAAATGCGATGTATTCTATGTTAGATTTGATTTTAAAAATAGTTAGTTATGCAATTATTGGTATGGCAATCTATAATCAGGAAATTACCATTGCTGATTCGGTGTTTATGATTATGTTACTGAGTACGTTTTATTCCAATTTTGAGAATATAACAAAATATATTTCGAAGGTTCAAGAATTCAATGTATCAAAAACTAGAATAAATAATATTTTAAATAAAGATATTAATAGTAATGATGTAACAATTTCGGATACTGATTCTCTAATAGATTTAAAAATTGAAGATTTAGATTTTTGTCAAAATTTAAATGGAACAAATCTTAAATTAGAAAAAGGAGATAAAATTCTGATTTCTGGGAGTAATGGCAAAGGGAAAACAACCATTTTCAATTTGATTTTAGGACTTTTACACTCAAATAGCAAATTGGTTATTAGAGATGTTCCAGAAAGACTTATAAGTTATTTAAATCAAAATGATTTATGTATTTCTTTTACAATGAGAGAGATTATGGGTATGCTTGAAGGAAAAGAATACGTTAAAAAAGTCCAAGAACTCTGCAATTATTTTGGGATTAAGGAGCTTGAATGGAGTAAATACTTAGATGAATTATCAGGTGGAGAAAGGGAAAAATTCGCATTAGCAGTTTGTCTGGCATCTGATAAGAATATACTTTTGTTAGATGAACCGACAAATCATTTAGATGATAAATCAGTGGAAAAACTAATCGGTGTTTTAAGATCTGATTCACGAGAAATGATTGTAATTAGTCATGATAAAAGGTTAAATAAAATATGCAATAAAACTTTAGATTTAGATAGCGGTGATAATTATGTATAAGGATTTATTCAAGTCTATGAGGCTTGGCGCAATATTAGGCCTGATTAGCAATATAATTCAAGATGTGTCAGCAGTTTTCATAGCGACTGTTTTGGGAACTTTTACATCTGCAGTATTGAATTCAGATATAAAAATGATGAAATCTTCAATATATAAGTTGCTCATTGCTATTTTGATTACTGTAGTTTTGATACCTATTTTTCAGATTTTATCAAATAAAATTATCCTGAAAAATAGTTTTACTCACGAAAATTTGCTAATAGACAAATACTTAAAATTTGATGAAAGTATTCTAAGAGATATAAAATCATATAAATTTGACAATATTATAGAAAAAGAAGCAACTATGCTTAGATTGAATTTTATATGGGCATTTCAAAATATTTCAGAAGCTTTAATAATAGTTTTAATTTTGATAATAAGCCTGAAAGAATTACCAATTTATTATTTCATATTCATAGTTGCTATGGGATTTTTAAGATTTGTATCATTTACTACTTTTAAGAATGAAGTTTCTGAATATACAAGAGATAAATATACATTTAAAGAAAATGAAAGAAAAATATTATTTTCTTGCTCTTTTGAAAAAGATTGGTTGAAATTTAATAATTTGTACACAAAATTCATACAGGTATACAGAGAATTATTTGATGAATTTGTGAAAGATAAAGTAGCAAGAGGGGAAATGTATACAAAAACTCAAAACGCAGTAAGAAATTTAGCAGATGGACTGTTTCTAATACTAGTAGTGGGATTTGGAATTATTCTATGTTCTAAGCAAATTATAGGCATAAATTCAATAATAAAAGTTTTAGCTATGTCTGTTGTTATCAATAAATTTTTTGATTGTGTCAAAAAATCTGTGGATTCATTTATTCAATTAAAAAGTTTAAAAGTTAATGTCGGAAAATTTTATTCAATTATTCCAGAAGATAAGGTTTCTAATAATGGCAATAGTGAAATCGAAATAAATGCTAAAAATTTAAGTTACACGGTAAATGACAAAAACATTTTAAACCCTGTAAATTTTATTATAAAAAAAGGAGATAAAGTTAAAATATCCGGAGAAAATGGAACTGGAAAAACAACTTTAATTAAAATTTTAAGTAACATTTATACCGATTATAATGGAAATATTAGTATTAACAACACAGAGTTAAATAATGCGAAGGATATCAACATAAATTATTTTTGTCAAAACTCTTATGTTTTTCCAACTACTGTGAAAGAGAATATTTTCCTTGGGAAGGATAAAATAGATACTGTATTCACAGATAATAAGTTACTAATGAAAACAAATGTGAATGGTCTATCTGGTGGGGAAAAACACAAAATAACTTTGGATAGGGCGCTAATAGGAAACTCAAATATATTTATATTTGATGAACCACTCAATCACTTGGATAGCGAATCAACCGAAAAATTTCTGAAAGTTTTTGATGAAATTGAAGGAATAGTTATTTTTGTCGACCATAAAAATATAATTAAAAACTACAATAAAGAAATAATTTTATCTCACTAAAAAATCTGCCTGTTTCAAGGCAGATTTTAGTTTTAATATGCGTTATTGTAAATTGTTTCGATGTCAGATGTTGACAAATCTGAGTAGCTTGTTTTATATGCGGCTGTGTTTTCAGCCATTTCTTTGATTTTGTCTTTTGGAATGTCAAGTTCACGAAGTGTAGTTGGAGCGCCGATTTCTTTGAAGAAGTTTTGTAGTGCTTCGATTGATTCTAGCGCTAATTCTTCATCTGTTTTTCCTTCTGGATCTATATTCCACACGTTGATTGCAAAGCTTCTGAATTTTTCCAAATGATTTTTGTAGACAAATTTTAAATAATTTGGATGAACTACTGCAAGTCCCATTCCGTGAGTTACATCAAAATATGCGGATAATGTGTGTTCCAATTTGTGGCTTAACCAATCTGAGCTTTTGCCAGTGGCAGTAAGTCCGTTGATTGCAAGTGTACTTACCCACATTAGATTGCTTCTAGCTTGGTAATCTTCAGGATTTTTGAGAGCTACTCTGATACTGTCGATTACAGTTTTCATCAAGCTTTCTGATATATTATCTGTTGTGTTTTCATAATCTGGTTCTGAAAAATATTCTTCCATTATGTGGCTAAACATATCGCAAGTTCCGCTGATTAATTGATATTTTGGAAGTGAATATGTGTATGTTGGGTCGATTATTGAAAATACTGGATACAATAATCTGTGTCCGTAGCCGTATTTTTTCTTTCTTTCGATATTTGAAATTACACAACTACCGTCCATTTCACTACCAGTTCCAGCCATTGTAATTACTGTTCCAAGTTTGATAGCGTCTGTTGGTTTGTTTTTTTCTTCGAAGAAATAATCCCAGAAATCTTCATCAGTTTTTGCGCCCATTGCGATAGCTTTTGAGCAGTCCAATGTTGAACCACCACCGACAGCCAGTATAAAATCAATGTCATTTTCTTTGCAGATTTTGATTCCTTCATAAACTTTGTCAGTTCTTGGGTTTGGAGTGATTCCGGAAAGTTCGAAAACTTCTTTGCCCTTTAAGTTTTCCATAACATCGTCGTAGACGCCGTTTTTCTTGATGCTTCCTCCACCATAAGTTACTAAAATTTTATTGTAATCTTTTAATTCTTCTTTTAGGTTTGTAACTTGACCTTTACCAAAATGTACTCTTACAGGATTGTAAAATGTAAAATTGTTCATAATGCCCCCTTGTTTTATTTCAAAATTTCTCTTATTTTAATATATATCCGATATTTGATTATTTAAAACAAAAAGCAGCGTAAAATTTGCGCCGCTTAATTCATTTCTTTTATTTTTTTGTAAACTATATCTTTGATTTCAATTGAATCAAAAATCGTAGTGTCAATTTTTTTGATGTTTTGTAAATTATCGGGAATAGGCGATTTTATAAAAGAGTTTAACTTTTCCAAAGCCATATTTATATCCAAATTTTCATTGTACCCGAATGATTTCAACACATTTTCCGTAGAAGAATATGGTGATGTTGTAGCCATAATTATTGAAGGAGTGTAGTCATAAGAATCGATGACATATTTGTCGTAGGCAAGAGAAGCCATTGCAGTTTGAGGGGATAATGGATACTGACATTCCAAGAATAATCTCAAAATTTTCTGACTGACTTCATTACTTGTCATGCTGTAAGTTTCAATACAACTCAATTTTTGTAGTTCTTCAGGATACAAAGTGAACTTATTTCTTTCTCTAAAATCTGTGTAAATCTCTCTTATTCTATCTTGATTATTTATCAAATGATGTAGCAATCTTTCGATATTCGCCAAGACCAATCTTTCAAATGATGTGGATTCTTCACCGAAAACTTCGTCATAGACAAATTCTCCCGTATCCAAGAATTTTTTGAAAGACAATGGACTTTTTGTTGCACAAATTATTTTATTAATAGGAAGTCCCATTCTTTTTGCGTAGAAACAAGCCATTATATTGCCGAAATTTTCCGTAGGAATACTTACGTTGATTCTTTTTCCAGCTTCTATTTCTCCGTATTTTACCATAGTCACATAACTGTAAAAATAATAAATAACTTGAGTGAGAACTCTTATTATATTCAAAGAATTGCACGTAGAAATCACCGATTCTTTTTGTGCAATCAAATTTTTTATATCAGAATCATTTATCAAACTATCCACCAATTTTTTACACTCATAAAAGTCACCATCTACGCCAATTGCACAGACATTATTGGAAAGCGTGGATAATAATTTTGATTTTTCGATATCTGAGATATTATTTGGATAAAACACGAAAACTTTTGTGTTCATCTTTTTGAAATTCTCAATCGTAGACACAGAAATATCAGTGGAAGCTGTGAACAGGTATAAGTTTTTCACAGCTTCATTATTATTTAAATTAATATCTATAAATTTAGAGATAATACTCAGCGACAAGTCCCTATAAGACAGACTTTTGTTGTTGAAAAGTTCGACGTAGCATCTATCATTTGTTTTTCTCAAAAAAACATTAGGCTCATCTCCATCGTAAGCGTTATTTACAATGCTTGATATTGAATCTTCGTCAATATCAGTTAAAAAATGCTTCAAAATATATATAGCAAGTTCGTTATATGTCATATCTCTAAGCACATCAATATCGTACAAATTATCTAAATTTAAAGGAACGTAAATATCATCATTTATACAATTGAAGATTACTTCTTGAGAATCGATAGTTATTGAATTATCCCTAGTGCTAATAAATTTCATATTTCCTCCTAATATTATTCTAATTATATCATTTTATGAGATTTAAGTTAATCTTTTTAAATTCCGATAAAATTTGAGTAAAAAATGCCGAAAATATAACATTATTTAATATTAATACAGAAATATTATCTAGTTAAAAACGAAATTTACATTTATCAAATTAAAATAGACGTAGAAATAGCTTGAAATAATAAATAAAATAAAAAAATGAAAATGTTTTATTAAAACGCTTGATTTTTTTAAAAATAGTGTTATAATAAAATTAAATTAACAATACTAGTAAAGTTAATTAATATTACAAGGAGGCAAAAAATGTTACAATTTGAAGAACAAATCGTAGAAATTAGCGATGTATTTGCTAATGAAAATTCTCACGCAGGTGGATGCTCATGTGGATGTGGCGACGGAGGCGGAGCTGGAGCTGGAGCTTAGAAGAAATATTAAAAGCAGGAAATTGATTTTTGATTTCCTGCTTTTAATAATTAGGAGGGAAACATAATGCTTATAAGTAACGATTTAATGTTTTTAAACAAAGATAATATCAATTTGGTGTATAACTATGAGTGTAACAGTGGTATTGTTGTAAATAATACTATTCTAAAATTTCTAAAAGAAAAAGATACAGATAGTTTAGAAGAATATATAAATGAAGCGACGAAAAAAGCGCTTGTAAATGCAAACGTAATAATTTATAACAACGATTATTATGTAGACAAAATATGGACAGGAAAATATATAAAAGATAAATATGAAAAACAAGATTTAAATATAAACTTTATATACTTTCATGTAACAAATAGATGTAATTTAAATTGTGAATATTGTTATCAAAAAGAAAATTTAACTACTGAAAGTGATAATCTTAAAACGGAAGATATTTTTAAAATAATTGATAAATTTGATAGATTTAAAATACAAAAAATAGTTTTTACTGGTGGAGAATGTACTCTAAGAAATGATTTAATAGATATTCTACGATATTGTAAGAATAAAGGTATACACACAGGAATAATAACAAATGGAGTAAATTTATATAATAATGTATATTCTTTTGATTTACTTGAATCAGTTGATAAACTTACAATAAGTTTAGACTCATTTAATGATAATCATAATTTAAGAAAAGGTTTAAATATTAATAAGCTAAGAGAATATTTGATTTCTATTCCGGTTAAATACAGTGAAAAGATAACAATAAATAGTGTAATATCGGATAAAAATTTAGATGATTATGAAGAGATTCTTGAGTTTTGTAAGGCATATAATTTTAAGTCAAAAGCTTGTTTAAGAATGCCAAATAAATTTAGTGATATAGATTGTTTGCCAGATAAAAATTATTTAAAAAATAAGTTAGAATTCACAACTAATGACAATATAGGCTGTTCAAATTGTTCTTGTGGTTTAAATTTAATTTCTCTTGATCAGTATGGAAACATATATTTATGTCAAAGTCTTATGAAAAAGGAACTTGTACTAGCTAATATTTTTGATAATAACTGGGAAGAAAAACTGCTGGAAAAAATTAATAAAATTAATTTGCTTCATGATATTTCATATACAAATGAAAATTGTAAAAAGTGTGAAGTAAAGCATATATGTAGAGGAGGTTGTCCTGCTATTCGCTACAATCTTTTCAAATCATTCATAGAAGTAGAGCCAGAGTTTTGTAAATATTTGCAAATTGTATCCGAAAATAAATTAATAAATTCGGTAAAAAGTTCATTGAGGAGGAGAAGTTAGTGTGATAAAAGTAATTCTTAAAAAGAACATCAAGTTTATCGCGGTTTCTTTGATTATGAGTTTAATTATGGTTGTGGCGACGTTGTCCGTACCATTTTTAAGTAATAAAATTTTCAGAGATATTACCAACATTCAAAGAAGTGATTTGTTCTTATTGTTTGGTATAATGGTGTTAAATTATTTTATTCAAATAGGGCTGATTTTGTTAAAAGAAAAAGTAGCGGTGAATGTGAATTCAGAAAACATGGATAATTTTATGAAAGATTTATTTCATGTGAAATACGACACTATGATTAATTTGGGAAACAATTCACTGATTACGAAGATTTCTAAGTTGACTAATTCTATTTACAGTTTTTTGATTGACGATGTCAATACTATGGTTAGTTCTATTCTGATAATTATTGGAGCTTTGATTTTTGTTTCAATTCAAAATATTTATTATGGTTTGATTTTACTAGCGATAATACCATTTACATTTTTTGGATTTAAATTAATCAATAAGAAATTATCTGAAAAATGCGTATCACTATCTGCAATTACTTCCAAAAACTACCAAGATTTTAATAATATTTACAGCAATCCAGATTTTTTGAAACAATACTCCAAGTTTGATGGTTTTGATAATCTTATCAACAAGAAAATCGTGGAAATTTTTGAAGCACACAAAAGCGTTAATCAATTCGCAGGTGCAGCAAGTAGTAGTATTAGAATGTTTAACGAGCTTGTGCAAAACGCTTTGTTGATATGGATAAGTTACAATGTTACGATTGGAAACGCTAAGTTATACTCAATTGTGGTGTTTACTTTGGTAATCAATGTATTCTTCGACTCATTGTATTCATTAAATGGAGTAAATATCGACTTAACGAATTTGAAGGTGGATTCTGGATTTTATAAGGAAAATATTTTAGATAATTTGGAAAACAAAAATGGCGTTGCAATTGAAAATACAATAAGCAAAGTTAAATTTGAAAATCCAGTTGTGAATATTTTGGATACTGAGTTCAAATTTGAAATTAATGAAGAATTTTATCCTTCAGATATCGTATACATAGACGCAAAAAGTGGTGCTGGTAAGAGTACATTATTGCGTTCGCTGTTGAATATCAGAGATGTCGATGGGATATTCATCAACGAAAAGGCCGTTAATTCATTATCTTTGGATGAATTAAGAGAAAAGGTCGCATACGTTCCACAAAATCCACTTATCATTCCTGCAAGTTTGAGGGAAAATATTTTGGTGGATACAGTCAAAGACAAATCTATAGATGAAAAAATATTGTCTATGGATGTTTTGAAGCCTGTGTTGAAGAATAAAAACTTGGATTCAGAAATTTTGGCAAATGGAGAAAACTTGTCTGGAGGAGAAAAACAAAGAGTATCCATCGTTAGAAGTCTTATGAGAGATGCCGATGTTTATATTTTTGACGAAATAACTAGCAACTTGGATTCAGAATCACAAGAAGATTTCTTCTCGAATTTTATTAAAGATATCGACAATAAAATCGTGTTCATTATTAGTCATGATAAAAAGGTACAAAAATATTGCAACAAAACAATGCATGTAAAATAAAGTAACGAGCTGATTCAAATTCAGCTCGTTTTTAATATGTGATTCTGTCTAATTGAAACCAATTATCAAATCTAAGAAATTGTAGTATTATATACTGTAGTATTATATATAAATGGAGTTGGTGAATAATTGAAAAAAATTTGTAATATATTTTTGGGACTAATTTTGGTCGTGGTTTTTGTAATAAATTCAAAATGGGGAAATAGCGATCATTTGGTAAGTTATGATGGAATTGAACTTGATTATGTAAAAGCTATTGTAGTAGACGTTGTTGATGAAACATTGGATTATCCTTACAATTCAAAGCCCGTTGGAATACAAAACATAAAAGCGAAAATTAGAAAAACTGGAGAAATTGTAGATGTGGAAAACAAACTAGAAGCTTCTCATAGTGTTTTAGTAAAGGAAAATGATAAGGTTATTTTGGCAAAAAGCAGGAATCCTCATCATAATTCTGAAACTTTTTACAGGATGTATAATTACGATAGAAGTTTTGGCACAATTTTTTGGATAGTTTTATTCTTAGTTTTCATAGCACTTGTTGCAGGGAGTAGAGGAATAAAAAGTACGGTTGCACTTGTTATTAGTATATACATAATTTTGTTTTTCGATATTTCATTGATAATGAATGGATTTAATAATGTTTTGATTACGATTTTAACTGTAATTTTGTGTACTATTTTTTCGACATTGATTTTATATGGTTATTCGAAAATGAGTTTAATTAACATGATTTCTGTTTCGGTGTCATTTATATTTGTGAGTATTTTGGTTAAGTTAATGAGTATTGGACTTAATATTTCAGGATATAATCTGGAAAATGTCGGAGAATTGATACTCGTAATAGGAAAAGAATGGAAATTAAATATCGAAAATTTACTATTTTCTACCGTTGCTATTTCAGCTTTGGGAGCGTCAATGGATGTAAGTGTATCGATAGCTTCTGCGCTAAGAGAAATTCAATCACTAAATAAAGATGTATCGAGCAAAAAATTATTTAAAAGTGGGATGAGTATTGGCAAAGATATTATAGGAACAATGGTAAATACATTGGTATTTGCATTTATTGGATCATCACTTGTGAGCATAATGATTTTTATATTGCACGGAACAAATACTTTTAATAGAGTTGTGAGTTCTGATTTTTTTGCGGTGGAAATTACGAAAGCGTTAATTGGAATAAGCGTTGTGATTATAATGGTTCCAGTGACTTCTTTTATTGCATCGAAAATATACAATGAGAATAGTTTTTATAAGCATATCAAATGATATGCTTTTTTTAATGTTTTTTTAACAAATTTTTACATTTTATTAACTTTGAAAAACATAAATTTAATATTTTAATCGTACAATGTATTTGGTGATGAAATATTGAAGAAAATTGTTAATGTAATTTTAATCTTGCTATTGATTGGAATTTTCTTTTTGAATAGAAAGCTAGATGTAAATGAAAGCTTGATTAGTTACAAGGGTGTGGAATATCTGAGGGCGAAGGTTGTGGAAGTTGTGGATGAAACGCTAGATTATCCGGACAATTCTAAACCTGTCGGCGTTCAGAAGATTAAAGCTAAGATTTTAAAAACTGGAAAAGTTGTTGAGTTGGATAACGAACTTGTGAACACACACAGCATTAAAGTTCACAAAGGAAGTAATGTTATTCTAATTCAAAATCAAAATTCAGGTTCAACTGATGATTATTACTATTCCGTGTACAACTACGATAGAAGTATAAGAATTTTTGTGATTATAGCATTATTTGTAATATTTTTGGCTGTGATTGCTGGGATAAAAGGCTTCAAAAGTGCGATAGCTTTATTTGTAAGTATTTACATAATTTTATTTTTTGATGTGGCGCTTTTGATGAATGGATACAATAATATTTTGGTTACGATTATAACGGTAATTTTGTGTGCAGTCTATTCTCTAGTGGTGTTGTATGGATACAGTAAAATGACTTTGGTAAATATGATTTCGATAGGAACTTCATTTTTGATAGCGGCAATTATGGTCAAAATCATTGGAAAAGTTTTGTATGTTTCTGGACACAATATGGAAAATGTAGAAACTTTGATTTTGGTAGGAAAAACATGGGGACTCAGGATTGAGAACTTATTATTCTCCGCAGTTTCCATAGCATCTCTTGGTGCTTCAATGGATGTTAGTGTGTCGATTTCATCTTCTTTGAAAGAAATTAAATCATTAAATACAGATTTGGATAGCAGGAAGCTTTTTCGAAGCGGAATGAATATAGGTAAAGATATTATTGGAACAATGGTAAACACTTTGGTGTTTGCATTTATTGGATCATCTCTAGTGACGATTATGGTTTTGATATCGCACGGAGTAAGTTTTAATCAGCTTGTAAATTCTGATTTCTTTTCAGTGGAAATCACAAAAGGGCTGATAGGTACGGTCGTTGTGATTATAATGGTGCCAGTGACATCATTATTCTCATCAATTATATATAATCATAAGGGGGAAAATTAATGAACAAAACGGCAAAAGCGTTATTAGCATTGGGTATGGTATTTTCAATAGCAACAACAGCTACATACACAACTACATTTGCTGAAACTAATGGAAAAAATGATATTAGCACAACAGCAACACAAACTCAAGAAGAATCTCAAATAAGATTTCCAATCTTGACAATTGGTAAAGATCAAAGTGAAAGAAACTTCACTTGGTACAGCAAGAGCAAAGAACAAGGTTATTTGGAAATAGTAGAAGCAAATGATCAAAAAGATTTTTCAAATGCAACGAAAATCAAAGCTGTAACTTCTGACAAGAACACAACATTTGATATCAATGACAAATCAAACGCAAAAGTAAAAATCGAAAAAGATAAGAAAGATCAAGCTTTAAAAGATTTGTATGAACTTAAAGATATGTCAAACTCTCAAGTAAATATCAAAAACTTGAAACCAAACACTAAATACATGTACAGAGTTTACAATGGTAATGGCAAAAAATCTCAAGTATTCGAATTTACAACTCAACCAAAAGGAGGCTTTACATTTGTATTAGCAGGGGACCCTCAAATTGGTGCCGGTAAATTCTACGCAGACAGAGACAAATGGGAAAAAGCATTGGGAACTATCAAGAAACAAGTTCCACAAATGAGTTTCTTGTACAGTTTGGGAGACCAAGTCAACGAATATACATCTAAATCAGAATTAGAATACAGTGGATATATTGAAAGAGAAAACGCAAAAGGAATTACATTTGCAACGTTAATTGGTAACCACGATTCACAAGCAAATTCTTTTTCACAACACTTTGCACTTCCTAACCTTCAAGCTGAAGGAAAAACAGAAGCAGGTTCCAACTATTATTTCGTATACAATAATACGCTATTCATTCAATTAAATTCTAACAACATGAATACTGCTGAACACAAAGCTACAATTGAAAAAGCAATTGAAATGACAAAAAATCAAAACATCAAATGGAAAGTAGTTGGCTTCCACCACGCTATTTATTCTGCAGCGACTCATGCGAATGATGACGATATCATCAAAAGAAGAGCAGAATATCCAGCGTTGATGAAACAATACGGTATTGATTTAATAGTAGCAGGTCACGACCACGTTTACACAAGAAGTCGTATGATGGATGGTGGATTGGCAATTGAAAGCGAAAGAAACTTTACTGATAAATCAAAAGAAGAAGGAAAGGTTCCATCAAAATACGTAAATCCAAAAGGACAATTATATTTAACTGCAAACTCTGCATCAGGTTCAAAACACTATGATTTAGTAGAATTCAAAGACTACATGGCAGTTAGAGACCAACATTACAAGCCAAACTTCACAAAAGTTAAAGTGACTGACAAATCAATCGTAGCCACAACATATGAAACAGATTCTTTAAAAGTTGTGGATCAAGTTGAAATCGAAAAATCAACTGCAGACACTACAAATGAAAATGTTCAAAGAATTTCTGGGGTAGATAGGGAACAAACTGCTATTGAAGTTTCTAAAAAAATGTTCAAAGACGGAACAAATAAAGTAGTATTAGCTAACAAAAACAACTACTCAGACGTTTTAACTGCAGCACCTTTTGCAAAAGCAAACAATGCATCATTGTTATATATATCTTCAAACTCAATCAGTAAGGAAGTTATGAGTGAAATCGCAAGATTAAAAGCAAAAGAAATCACTATTATCGGTGGAGAAAAATCTGTAAATGAAGGATTGAAGAAAGAATTAGAAAAGAGAAACTTCAAAGTAGAAAGACTTTCAGGAGCTGACAGATACAAAACAAGTGCACAAATCGCAGCTAAACTTATCGACGGTAAGACAACAACATTAGAAATCGCGAGTGGTGAAAATTATGCCGATGCATTATCACTTAACAACGCAGCAGAAAAGGATAAAGCTCCAATACTTTTAGTAAGAGTTAACGCTATTGACAAATCAGTTGAAGATGTTATCAAATCATCAAAAGCATCATTAATTAACATAGCTGGTGGAGAAAAATCAGTATCTGAAAACACAAAAGCTAACATCAAAAAAATCTCTAATGCTACAGTTAACAGAATGGGCGGAGCTGACAGATACGAAACAAGTATTCTTCTTGCAAAATATTCTGGAGCAAAAGAAGTTGTCGTAGTAGCAAGTGGCGAAAACTTTGCAGACGCATTAGTTGCAGCACCATTCTCAGCAAAACAAAATGGCGCAATCCTTCTTACTAACAAAGAAAAATTAGGACAAAAAGCAGAACAATTCATCAAAGATACTAAATTCAACAAATCTTATGTAATTGGTGGAGAAAAATCAGTATCTGAAGATGTGATCAATCAATTAACAAGTATCATAAAGTAATCCCATAAACTTCTAAATTTTAGGTATCCTCTCAATTTATATTGAGGGGATATTTTTGTTATAAATTTTAAAAATCAGGGTATAAATAAACCAAATAAAGGAGGAGTGTTTATGAAAAGATTACATAAGTTTTTACGATTTTCAGTTGTTTTATTATTTGCGATTATTTTTCTAGCATCTTGTAGCAAAAATGATTCTAAAAAAGAAGAAATAAAACTAACTGAAGAACAACAAAAATGGGTTGGAAATTACTTTGAAGAAGCTTTTAAAGGGATAAAGGCGGGAAAAGATAGAAAGCTTACAGATGACGAGGTCAATCAAATTACAAAAGTATTTGTGGAAAAATTTCCTGGATCAGAATTTGATGAAATTAAAAACATAACTTCTAATTTCTTCAAGGCAGGAAGATACAACGATCCAAAAGAAATAGATTTGGATGGTTTTATAGCCTATTTTCCATCGAAAAATTATGAAGAAAATTCAGATGAGTTCAAAGCTATAATGGAAAAATTGAAAAAACTAGATAATTTTTCTGAATTCGAATCATCAAGCTTAACTATGCCACTTGTAGAAATCGACAAGAATCTCGTAGATGCAACTTTGAAAAAATACGCAGGTATTGTTTCTGATGATGTTAAAAGCAAAGAAAAGTGCTTGTATTTGAAAGAAAACAATGCTTATTATACATTTGTAAGCGATGTTTCCATTGGTACTTTTTACCCAGATGAAGGAGAAATCAAAGGCAATGATTTGATATTAAAAAATAACTATGCGACTCTTACTCTTGAAAATAAGGACGGAAATTACTATATAAAATCATATATTGAGAAATAATTTACACGAAATGGCTCCACAAAATAGGGGTCATTTTGTGTATTTGTAAAATATTTCAAAATAATATATACTATCTAATGATAAAATTTAAAAATATGGAGGGATTATGAAAAACAAATTTTTAAAGATGTTAAGTCTTTCTTTAATGTTAATTTTTGCGTTGACTGCTTGTCAATCAAAAGATAATTCAAAGGAAACAACATCGAAAGAACCTACAAAAACTGAAGAAAAAGCAGATGATGCTAAGAAGTTTGAAGGAAAAACTTTGAACGTTGTTGCAACAAGCGACAAATACGTAAAATTATTTGACAAGTTCACTGAAAAAACTGGAGCTAAGGTTGAATTCTTATCTATGTCAAGTGGTGAAGTTTTATCAAGAGCGAAGGCTGAAGGTAAAGCGATGGCTGACGTATGGTTTGGAGGCGGAATCGACGCTTTCATGAAAGCTAAATCAGACGATATGTTAGAAAAATATGAATCTGAAGCTTTGAAACAAATTCCTGACGATTACAAAGACAAAGATGGTTACTGGTTATCAAAAGGAATCACAGTTGTTGGTTTCTTAGCAAATAACGAAGTATTAAAATCTAAAAACTTAGAAGTTCCAAAAACTTGGGATGAATTAGCAGATCCAAAATATAAAGGCGAAGTAATCATGAGTGATCCTTCAATCTCTGGTACAAACTACGCAGCAGTTAAAGGATTATTGGACAAATACGGCGAAGAAAAAGGTTGGGATTATTTATCTAAATTAAATGATAACATCAGCTTCTACGGCAAAAGAGGAAAAGATCCTCAAGAAAAAACAGCTGCCGGAGAATTTGGAATTGGTATTATTCCAGTTGACAAATCAGCATTTGATACAGCAAAAGACAACAACTTAACTGTTGTATATCCAGAAGATGGTATTCCATGGGTTCCAGAAGGAGTAGCTATTTTCAAAAATTCACCTAACACTGAAGTTGCAAAAGCATTCATAGATTTCATGTTAGAAGATGAATCTTTACAAATGTTAGCAGAAATAGACGGAAAAGATTCTAACCAAATGGTTAAAGATGGAATCAAAGGTCTTGATTTAGGTTTGAAAAAAGAAAACTTAATCAAACAAGATTTGTCTACTTTTGGTGAAAAGAGAGAAGCTATTTTAAATAAATTCTCAGAATTTGTAAAAAGTAAGTAATTTAATAGGGAGAAATCTGTTTGGTTTCTCCCATTTAACTAGCACCTTAACGGGTGCTTGTTTTATATGGAGTAAATCATGAAAACATTAGATAAATTTATTAAATACATAATCTTCCTACTCATATTCGTGTTTATCGGACTGCCATTTTTATACGTATTTAAGGAAGCTTTTACAACAGATGGCGGCAATTCCTTAGATTTTATTTTAAATGTATTTAAAGAAAATAGAAAACTGTTTGTGAATTCAATTACAGTTGGTTTTATTGTATCGGTTTTAACGACGGTTTTTTCTGCGATAATTGGATTGTATTGTTTTTTGAGTGGTAAAATTCATCAAAAAATCATCAGCGCAATTTTATTAGTGACGATGATTTCGCCTCCTTTTGTAACAAGCTTGTCTTACATAAATTTATTCGGGAGAAGAGGATTCATCACTTATAATTTGTTGAAATTAAACACAAACCCTTATGGAATGACGGGAATTATTTTGATGGAAACATTGGGATTTTTGTCGTTGAGCAGTTTGATGGTAATATCTTATCTGAATAATTTGGATTCAGACTCTATAAATTCAGCGGTTGATTTAGGAGCAAATACGAATCATATAGTCATTGATATTTTGATTCCACAATTAAAAAATACATTGATTTCTGTATTTTTCCTCACATTTATTCGTTCGATTGCGGATTTTGGAACTCCTGCAATTATAGGTGGTAAGTTTAACGTTCTGGCAAGTGAAGGATACATGTCGGTCATTAGCAAAGGAGATATTAAAACTGCGGCAGTTATCAACATAATGATTTTGATTCCATCTGTTATTATGTTTATCATTTATTCGAAGTCTATGAGAAAAAACAATGTGAATTCTAATTCTTCACAAAGTGCAATTATTGACAAAAAATCTGATGTGTTTTATTTCTTGTGCGTTATCAGTGTGTTCTTGTTGAGTTGGCTTGTGATTCAATATGCGTCAATTATTTTGTCAGCATTTACGAAAATGAAAAACAACGAACTTATATTTACTTTGGAAAACTTCAGAAATTCCAAATCTTACATTACAAACACTATAACAAGAAGTATTGTGTACTCTTTGATTAGTGCATTTTTTGGAAGTATGATTGGTTTGTTGATGGCTTATTACTCGATAATTAAAAAGAGCAAGGTAATTAAAGTTGCGGATTATATTTCAAATTTGCCTTATATTTTGCCGGGAACATTCTTTGGTCTAGGTTATTTGTTAGCGTTTAATCACAAACCATTGATGCTGGTTGGAACTAGTGCAATTGTAGTGTTGAATGTTTTGTTCAAGCAAATGCCTTTTTCAACAAAAGTTATGAACAGTCACGTTTTATCAATCAGCGAAGATGAAATCAATTCTGCACAGGATTTGGGTGCCAATTTCATTTATGTATTTAAAGATATCGTGCTTCCACTAACTAAGAAAGGCTTCACTGTTACATTCATCAATGCTTTTACTGCGACAATGACGACAATTGGTTCGATTATTTTCTTGGTTTATCCAGGACAAAAAGTTTTAACACTTGTTATGTTTGATGTTATAAACAGTGGTAATTACAATATTGGTTCTGTAATTGCTTTAATAATAATTTTGATATGTCTTGTTGTAAATGGTGGATATTATTTGGCGACAAAGATAGGAGATAAAAAATGATTTTAAGTGTAAAAAACCTTACGAAAATTTACGAAGATAAAACTGTTGTGGATAATGTTGAATTTGAATTAGAAAAAGGGAAAATGCTGTGTATTTTGGGACCTTCTGGTTGCGGTAAAAGTACGATTTTGAATATGATTGGTGGTTTTGTGAAGCCGAATTCAGGACAAATTATTTTGGATGGAGAAGATATCACAAATCTTACTGCTGAAAAAAGGGACATCACGACTGTGTTTCAATCATACGGACTTTTCTACCATATGAATGTTTTCAAAAATATTGCCTATGGTTTAAAATTCAAAAATATAGACAAAACAACTATCGAAAACAAGGTTAACGAAATGATTGAGCTTGTGGGATTAAAAGGCCACGAGAAAAAAATGATTGACGAATTATCAGGTGGACAAAGACAAAGAGTCGCCCTTGCAAGGTCTTTGGTTTTGAGTCCAAAACTTTTGCTATTAGATGAACCTCTCAGCAATTTGGATCAAAAGTTAAGAGTTAGCATGAGATTGTTAATCAAAAATATTCAAAAAAATTTAGGAACTACCATGATTTTCGTAACACACGACCAAAATGAAGCTTTTGAGTTAGCAGATGATATTATTTTGATGAATAAAGGTAAAATTGAACAACATTCCTATCCTTTGGATATCTACAGAAATCCGAAAAATAATTTCGTGTTGAATTTTATTGGTGATAAAAATATTTTTGAAGGATATTACGTTAGACCAGAAGATGTAAAAATTTCAGACCAAGGAGAAGATGGTATTATCAAGGATATTGTGTTCCAAGGCTCAAGCGTAAAAGTTGAGATACAATTAGATGATAAAACTATCGATTCTTATATGCTCAACAATGATTTTAAAAATGAAATTGGAGATAAAGTAAAAGTTATATATTCTAAAAGAAAATTACCGACAAGTTAGAGTAAAAGACTTGAAATTTGGGTAAAATATAGTATAGAGATATTTTTAGGAGGTAACATGGGTAGAAAAAAAGTTTCTGAATATCCTTATACTATTCAAGAATTGAAAGAGATTACGATTCGCCAATTACAAGAAAGAGGCGTTGAGATAGAAGATATTTCAAAAATAGTGTTCACTTTACAAGATAAATATTATCCGAATTTGACAATGGAATTGTGCACTGAAAATGTAGAGAGAGTTTTAGAAAAACGAGAAGTGTTGCAATGCGTGTTAACAGGAATTGCAATCGACAAAGCTTGTGATAAAAAGTTATTCGACGATCCTATTCAAAAAATTATCGAATCAGATGAAGGACTTTATGGAATTGATGAAGTGTTGGCTTTGTCCATAATCAATGTGTACGGGTCAATCGGATTTACTAATTTTGGGTATTTGGATAAGGAAAAGATCGGAATTATCAAAGAGCTAGACGTAGAAAAAACAGATTGTGTTAACACATTTTTGGATGATATAGTGGCTGCGATCGCAGCGGCTGCGGCAAGTAGGTTGTCTCATTCGAGATTTAAATAGGAGATTTTATGTATACGATAGATAACATAAACAAAAAAAGAAGATTGAAAAAAATTGACTTGGATTGTAGCCTTGAAATAGAAGAAGGTTACATATATTTGTTCACAGGTCACGACAAAAACATTGATGAATTGTTTGATATTTTGGGCTCTTTTACAACAAAATACAATGGAGAATTCTTGTACGGTTTTGAAGAAAAAGAAAACGTCCTAAAGGTTCCAAAGCTAACTAATGAAGTTGAGTTTTCAACATTTTTACAAGATTACAATTCATCTATGAAAGTTAAGAAGTATCTTAAATTAAAAAAGAAGTTGAATCCTTATTTCGACGAAGAATTTGTGGATTCTGTGCTAAAAGGATTTGCGATTGATGAATTCGCAAGGCTTGAAGATTTGAAGGAAGATTACTGCAACATCGTGCTTATGACTGCAGCGCTTGCTACGAACAAAAAGATAGTATTACTGAAAAATTTTGAAATAGCAGACAGAAAGCTTTCTTTGGAATTTATAGATATAATGAAAAAACGTCAAGAATTAATCAGAAACACAATATTGATTTCGGCTCCAATTGTGGAGGAAGTATTTTTTGATTATTTGGTGTTGATGCAAAATGGTAGAATTAAATTCAAGGATTCTAAGCACAACATACTTACCAAAGCAAACGTGGTTCGTGGACCTAAGGAAATCATAACTGCTATGAATTACAAGAGGATTTTGACGAGAACTTCTGATGGATTAGAAGATGAAATTAAGATGTTCGATGATATCAACGAAGACGAACGAATTTTACTTGAAAATAACGGCTGCGTAATCAAACAATTACCATTAGATGAATTAATTACAATGATTGAGGAGGGAAATTATGAAAAAACTGTTAAAACAGAAGTTGTCGAATAGTTTGTCGTACGCATTTTACACTCTTCTTGTATCTGTTGTGATATTAGCAATCATTGGAGGACTTTCATACTTTAATATATGGAAATTCGATTTTGGTAAATTACCACTATTCACATACGTTGTGCCGATGTTTTTGTTCAATACTTTCTACTTTTTATTAGTAGCAAGTAAAGATTATTTCCAAGATTTTGGAATGAACATAGAATCATCTTACCACAGAAAACAAATCAAAAAAGCTACGATTTTTGAAAGAATTTTCAATGTCGTGTTGGTATTTGCAATTATAATTGGTGTAATTTATTTGACAAGAGTTTTGTCGGGATTCTTACACGCTAGACAAATAGAAATTTATTATGATAAGATTGGAGTGTTCACAAAAGGCTCATTGTTGTCTTATATGCCAATAGTTTTTGTAATAACATCGGTGTGTAGCCTTGCATTTAATTCGTTGATATTCTTAGCGTACAAATTCGGTGCCGTGAAAATATTCATATTATTTACTGCAATTATTATCGCTTTAAATGTATTCTTCTCAGAATATTTAATATCAGCATTCAAATTATTTAGTGGACTTAATATGTATATTTATTTGGGGGCTGGAGTAATAGCGCTTGTATTATCGATATTATTTACCAACTTCATCAAAGGCTTAAATGTAAAATAAAGGAGATAGCTCGGAGCAATCCGAGCTTTTTTATATGAGAGAAATTTACAAATCAAAAATAGGAAATATTCTTATAGAAAGCGACGGAGAAAATATAATAAAATGTGAATTTGTAGATTATTTTGTAGAGCAGGGGACTGATGAAATAATTGAAAAATGTAAGAAATATTTGGACGATTATTTTTCGGGGAAAATTACTGGACAGTTCGACGATATACTAATCGACAAATCAGATTATGCAACTAAGATATTGAAATTAGTGTGTGAAATTCCGTATGGAACGACTGCGACATACACTGACATAAAAGAAAAATACGAAAAAATTTACAACCTCAAAACATCCGCAAGAGCAGTTGGTAGAGCTGTTGGCTCAAATGATTTGATGATTTTAGTACCTTGTCACAGAGTGATCGGAAAAAACAATGAGCTCATTGGATATAAATTTGGCATAGAAAAGAAAAAGTATTTATTAGATTTGGAAAAAAACAATAATCTTCTGTAAATATTTGAGCAATGTTTACGAAATTGCAACAAATGTTTTCAAGCGATTTTTAAGATATTTATCGTGATATAATAGAGAAAAGCAGGAGGAAATTATGAGGTTAGATATTTTTAAATCGAAACTTAAAAACTTACAGAAAACAATAAAGCTATATCCAATGGTATTATTTTCCATATTTGTCGCTACGATATTTGCAATTATGGGGATATGGTATATCGAAATAGGTGCATTAAATAGCACTTTGACAGCGGATTTACTTATTTCTTCGCTTTATTTTGCGATGAGCTACATGATTGTAAAACTGATAATTACAGACAAAAACATAGAAATCACAAAGGGCAAAAAAGCTTTGGTGTATTCAATTGTTTCAGTTATTATGGGGTTAGTGTGCTATTTCCTGATAATAAGAGTAGATAAGTCTTTCGTCCTTAGAAATGAAATCACGGAAATGGGATTATTTGTGACGCTTTTTGTCGGAATGTTTATCGCAGGTCACTTTAATAAGAAAAATGACTATGCCGACTACGCAGTTAAAATAGTTTTATCAATAATAGAATCGTTGATTTATTGCGTAACGATTTTTATTGGAATTGTTGCGATTTTGTTCACGACAAAGGAACTGTTCAAACTACAATTTAATCTTAGCAATGTCATAGTATCATGTGCAGCGGTAATTTTTCTATTGCTTAATGCATCTATAATTTTATCCAAATTTCCATTGAAATATTGTGATCAAAATCTAAGAATCAAATGGCTTTTGCCTTTTAAGTTTTTATTTACGAGAATTATTGCTCCGATATTTTTGATATACGGTTTTATTTTACTTCTATATATAATAAAGGTAGTAGTTTTAAAGACGATACCTAACAATATCATCACAAATCTTATTTTGTGGTATGGATTGCTTTCAGTAGTGGTTTTGTTCATATCAAAAACGGTAGAAGATAAATTCATAAATGTTTACAATAAAATACAACCTATAATATTATTGATACTTTCAGTTATGATGTTTTACTCAATAGGAATCAGAATATCATATTATGGAGTTACGGAAGAAAGATATCTTGTGGTAGTTGGTGGAATATTCATTGTTATATCAATGATTTACTATTTATTCTTCAACAAGAAGACATACATCACGATACCGACAACGTTTTTGATATTGGCACTGGTTTCTTCGGTGGGACCTCTTTCTGCATATAATATCAGTAGAATAGACCAAAAAGCCAAATTAGAAAAAATGCTAGTTGAAGAAAATCTGCTTGTCGATGGCAAAATAAAATCTCAAAGCAATGTAAATCCAGCTAAAATAAAGGAAATAAAAGACAAACTTGACTATTTTGTAGTCAAACATAGCACAAAAGAACTTCCTTATTTGGGTGATAAATTTACAACTTCACAAGAGGATATGAATCGTGTATTTGGATTCAGAGGAGACGAATTTGAGTCGCTATACGGACAAATCAGATCCTTTGTCAATGATAGGTTGGAAATTGATACGACAAATTACGACCGTTTATTGGAAAATATTCAATTTCAATACGATTCCAATACACAAAATATCGAAAATTTAGGAAATCAAAACGTTACGTTTTCCAAAAAATCAAATATTGTTGTTATAAAATACAAAAATGAAACAATTGGCAAATTCAACATAGAAATATTTAATAACAGATTAGAAGAATTGTGGAATCTACAAGGTCCTGATATTAACACAGAAGATCCTGACAATTTAATAAAAGATGAAGGTGTAATTAACAATCGTAAATACAAGACGATACTTGAAAGAGCGGAATGCATTTATGATAATGGACAAAAAATGACATATTACATCAAATGCTTATACACAAAATAAGTGAATAATATTCTTTACAAAAAATTATCAAGTGTTATAATAAATCTGTATTTTAACAAATTAATTATTGTCGATTGAGGAGAAAAATTATGTATAATTTTAACTGTGATTATCTAGAAGGAGTTCATCCAAATATCATAAAAGCACTTGAAGAAACCAATATGGTTCAACAACAAGGCTATTGCAACGATGAATACACTCATCAAGCAAAAGAACTTATCAGAAAAAAGATTTCTGATCAAGACGTTTATTTCCTACATGGTTCTACAGCTTGTAACAAACTTGTTATCAAAACATCGCTAAGACCTTTTGAAAGTGTTATCGCATGTGATAATGCTCACATTAATACATTAGAAACAGGGGCTATTGAAGATATTGGTCACAAAATAGAAATAGTAGAAGATGAAGATGGATTATTAATTCCAGAAGTAATAGACAAGTTCGTCTCAGAAAGAATGAATGATCCTGCATATTTTCACAAACCAATTCCAAAAATGGTTTACATAACCAATTCATCAGAATCGGGAACAATCTACACTAAACAAAGACTTATGGAAATAAAAAAAGTCTGCGACAAACATGGACTGTATTTATTCATGGATGGTGCAAGACTTGCATATGCATTAGCTGCAAAAAATAATGATTTAACATTAAAAGAAATTTGTGATATTGTCGATGCGACATATGTAGGAGGAACAAAATGCGGGGCTATGTTTGGAGAAGCGTTGATATTAAACAACGATGACTTCAAGCTTCATTTTAAAAACTACATTAAAGGCTCTGGAATGTTGATTGCCAAATCCAGATTTTTGGGAATTCAATTTAGAGAATTATTTACTGATGATTTAATTTTCAAATTAGCTGAAAAAGCAGATGAACAGGCTGACAGAATCAGGCGAAGATTAAAAGAACAAAACTATGTGTTAGCTACTCAATCTACTACCAATACAATATTCGTAAACATGGATTATGAAAGATACCACAGATTAAAACATAAATATAATTTTTGCGAAAATTACAAAACAGATGATTACATAAATGTAAGAATTTGTACATCATGGTCTACGGAAGAGCACATGGTAGATGAATTGATAAATGACTTATAAAATTGCGACCTTAAATGGTCGCTTTTTTGTAAGAAGAAAACCCCCAGTTAGACTGGGGGTTCAGTATAGCTTTAGCGATGAAAAACCAACAAAAAACCTCCTATGATATATAATTAAATTGTAGTTCGCCAACTGCAATAAAAAATATCAAGGAGGTAAGAAAATGTCATCAATAAATGACAAACATAGTTTATCACATACAAAATGGAACTGTAAATACCATATAGTATTTGCACCGAAATATAGGAGAAAAGAATTTTACGGAAGCAAAAGATTAGAAATAGGACAAATACTTCGAGAATTATGTAGCTGGAAAGAAGTAAACATAATAGAAGCTGAAGTATGCCCAGATCATATTCATATGTTAGTAGAAATACCACCGAAACTATCAGTATCAAGTTTTATGGGATTTTTAAAAGGAAAGAGTAGCATAATGATATATGAAAGATGGGGAAGCTTAAAATATAAATACAGAGGAAGACAGTTTTGGTGTAGAGGATATTATGTAGACACAGCAGGTAAAAATGCAAAAGCAATCCAAGAATATATCCAAAACCAATTAAAACAAGACCAGTTAAGTGAACAACTAACATTTGATGTAGTTGACCCTTTTAAAGGGTAGCAAGTAGAAGTTGCAAGTGGCGGACTAACCAACGCCATTGAGGCGTGGCTGGTAATACAGGCCCTTTGGGTCGCATGAGAAAAACCCCCGGCTACGCCGGGGGATGATTATTAATAGAGATTTTTTAAAAATAAAAAAATATTACAAAAAAGTTACAATGATTTACAAAAAACTACTAAATACTTTTGTGGTATAAATTCCTAAAATATCTCATCTTTTATTTGTTTAAATCCGTTTATTAAATTTTTCACACAAAAACAACAAAAAATTCGTAAAAAAATGTAAAAATATTTCACTCAGAACGGACATGATAACAAATATCAAATGAGAAATTTATGAAAACAATATTTCAATAAAATAGCGATTATTACGAAAAGTATACAATACTGCAAAGATAAATTAAAACGAAAAAATTTATAAAAAAACAGAACAAGATAATTATATAACAATATAATATTAAAATATTTTGAAAAAACGATGTTTATGTTATCATTTTCATAAATTCATGTTATAATGAAATTACGAAAAACGTGAAGACTAGAACTTATATATTTTCAAATATGTATTCACGATTAATTCGGATTTTCTCATATGATTAAAATATTTAAGGAGGAATTGTAAATGAGAAACAAGAAAAGGTTTGTTGCCTTGATGTTAGCCGGCCTTATGGTTGCTGGTACAGCATGTGGAAATGGAGGATCAAAAGACGGAGGAGCTAAGGGAGAAAACACAGTATATAATACTTTCGTAGCGGCCGATCCTGACTCTATCGATGCTCAAAAAGGTAGTGACAGTTATGGTAATACAGTTGTTAATAACGTATATGAACCACTTATCAGATTGGTTCAAAATGATGACTTAACATTAAAACCAGAAGCAGCAGCAGCTAAAGAATGGAAAGTATCCGAAGATGCTATGACTTATACATTCACATTACGTGACGGCTTGAAATGGGATGATGGTCAGCCATTAACAGCAAAAGACTTTGAATATGGTATTAAAAGAACTGTAGACCCTAAGACGGGTTCTGGTTCATCATTCTTGTTAGCTGATATACTTAATTTCCAAGAAGTTAACTCAGGAAAAGCTCCATTGGATAAATTGGGAGTTAAAGCTATTGATGATAAAACATTAGAAATCAAATTGGGTGCTCCAGCACAATATTTCATTAACATCGTACCTTTCAGAGTATGTTTCCCTCAAAGAAAAGACATAGTTGAAAAACACGGTGAACAATTCGGTTCTGAAGCTAACACAATCGTAGGTTGCGGACCTTTCAAATTAACTGAATGGAGCCACAACTCTAAATTAGTTCTTGAAAAGAACAAAGACTACTGGAACAAAGACAAAGTTAAACTAGAAAAAGTAAACCTTAGAGTGTTAACAGATGAAAACACTAGAATGAATGCTTTCCAATCTGGAGAAATTATGAGTGTAGGTACTAATAAACCAGAATGGACTTCTAAGTTCGATAAGAGAGAAGGAACTAAGACACAAAAAGTTGACCTTCCAGCTGTAGACTATTTTGCAGTTAACCACCAAGATAAATTATTCAAGAACAAAAAAGTTAGACAAGCATTCAACATCGCTTTAGACAGAGAAGGTTTCAACAATACAGTTCTCAAAGGAAAATCAGCTCCAGCTTACTTCTGGGTACCAAAAGCTATCTCAATTAACGAATTGAAATACAGAGAAATGGCAGGAAACCCTGTTAAAGAAATGGCTGATAAATTAGGCGATCCAAAAGCATTATTATCAGAAGGTCTTAAAGAATTAGGAATGGATCCAGATCCTTCCAAATTAGAAGTTAGCTTGATCATGACTAACTCTCCAGAATTAAAAAAATCCGGTGAATATTTCCAACAAAACTTCCAAAACAAACTTGGTGTAAAAGTTAAATTGGAAATGATGGAATGGGCTATCCTTTCTGGTAAAATCAACAAAGGTAATTACCAAATGGGATATTTAGCATGGACTGCTGACTACAACCACCCATCAGCAATGATGTCTCTATTCACTTCAAGTGCTAACGCAGTTAGAACTGGATGGAAGAGCGATGAATATGATAAATTAATCAGAGACGCTGCCAAAGAAAAAGACGAAAACAAACAAGTAGAATTGTATAAGAAAGCTGAACAAATCCTAGCTGATGAAACAGTTATTATTCCAATTATATCTGGTTCTACAAATATTTATTACCAAGATTATGTAAAGAATATTAACTTAAACCAATTCTCAACAGCAGGATACAAAGACACTTATTTAGAAAAAAAATAAAATAACTAGTAGCAAATGGCAGGCTGTTACAAATTATTTGTAACAGCCTACTAATTGTATATAGGAGGACTCATGTTAAAATATCTTATAAAGAGAATCTTGTACATGGTGCTTACATTATTTGTAATCACAACAGCAACATTCTTCTTGATGCATAACATTCAAGGGGATCCATTGTCTGCTATGGGTAAAACTCTTCCAGAGCAAACAATCAAAAACTACAAAGCTAGATACGGTTTAGATAAACCAGTATCAACACAATATGCAATATTTTTAAAAAATGCATTACATGGAGATTTAGGTGCTTCATACAAATATCCAGGTAGAGAAGTTAAGACTACAATAGCTCAAACTGCTCCAGTATCTGGAAGAATTGGTGGACAAGCCATGGTAATAGGTATTACAATAGGTATTATCTTTGGTATTCTTGCGGCCTTAAACAGGGGTAAAGTGCCAGATTATATTATCAGTGTATTAGCTATTTTGGGTATTACGATACCTGTATTTATTTTGGGGGCTCTTTTACAATACGCTTTCGCAGTAAAACTAAATTGGTTTCCAACTTCAGGCTACGGAGACGAAATCAAGTATACAATTTTGCCTTCAATAGCATTATGTTTTGGCTCAATAGCTACTTATGCTAGATACATGAGAAGTAATGTATTGGAAGTTTTAAACGAAGACTACATACTAACAGCAAAAGCAAAAGGTGTATCAGGCTTCAATGTAATTAGAAAACACGTATTCAGAAATGCTATACTTCCTATCATAACAATAATAGCTCCACAAATCGTTGGTATTTTTACAGGATCATTCATTATTGAAAACATGTATTCTATACCAGGTTTAGGAAGTTACTTTGTAAACTCTATAACTGCCAGAGATTATCCTATGATTATAGGTACAACAATTTTCTATGCATTCTTGTTCTTAATCTCTCAATTAGTTGTAGATATCTTATACGGAATAGCAGATCCAAGAATTAAAATTGTAGATTAGGGGATTAGTATGGAAAAAATAGATCAAAGCAAATTTAAAAGACTTTCAGATGACGATAGAACATCTGAATTTATAGCAAGACCTGTAGTAACATACTGGTCTGACGCTTGGAGAAGATTTAAAGAAAACAAGGCAGCTTTAGTTGCATTCATTATATTAGTAGTTTTAATTGTAATGGTTATCATCGGACCGATGTTAACGGGATATTCTCACGAAGATTTAGTAGGAGAAATTAACTTATCACCAAGCTCAAAATTCTGGTTCGGTACTGACGAACTTGGAAGAGATATCTTCACAAGAATTTGGAGAGGTGGTAGAATTTCCATCATAATAGGTCTTGCAGGTGCTATTATTGGTACTGTTATAGGTTCTATTTATGGTGCAGCTTCTGCATTCTTTGGTGGAAGAGTTGACACAATAATGATGAGAATTGTAGAGATTTTGATTTCTATACCTTACCTATTATTAGTAATCATTTTAAGATTGGCTTTAAACTCAAATGGTGTAGGAACACTTATTTTAGCCATGACTATCACAGGATGGTGTGGTCTTGCAAGACTTGTAAGAGGTCAAATTCTTTCCTTAAAAGAACAAGACTATATCATGGCAGCTCGTGTATTGGGAGTAAGCAACAAAGATATCATTATCAAACACCTTATTCCAAATACTTTGAACGTAATACTTGTATCAATTTCATTTGATATTCCAGGATATATATTCGGTGAAGCTTTCTTAAGTTACTTAGGACTTGGTGTACAACCTCCAGAAACTTCTTGGGGACTTATGTGTTCACAAGCTCAACAAGTATTCCAATTTTATCCTTATCAATTGTTTTTCCCAGCTCTAATGATCGGGTTAACAATGCTTTCATTTACTTTGTTAGGTGATGGTTTGAGAGATGCGCTTGACCCTAACCTTAGACAGTAGGAGGAAAAAACATGAGCAAGAATAAATACAAAGATGTAGATGAATTAAAAAAAGAACAAAACCTTTCAGAAGAAACATTAGTTGAAGAAACAGTAATTAATGAAAATAATGAAGTAGAAACTACAACTAAATATGTTTCCTCTGAAGTTGTAGAAGATAAACTTAACGAAGAAAAAAATATGAACGAAAAACAAAATTTATCAGAAGAACTTACAAGAACTGCTAGAGTAGAAAAAGATTATACTAACAGACCAAAAGTAATTGAAGTAGATAACTTAAATGTATCTTTCAATACTTATGCTGGTGAAGTAAAGGCTGTAAGAGGTGTAAGCTTTGACATCTACGATGGTGAAGCTTTGGCTTTAGTAGGTGAATCTGGATGTGGTAAAACAGTAGTAAGTAAATCTATACTTCAAATTTTACCTCAATCAGCAGTTATCAAAGAACCATCTTCAATTAAATATATGAATGAAGAAGTTCTTAACATGGATAAGAAGAGATTAAGAGAATATAAGGGTTCTGATGTATCAATGATTTTCCAAGACCCTATGACTTCACTTAACCCAACTATGAAAATAGGTAAACAAATTACAGAATCTCTTCTATTGCACACTGATTTATCAAAAGATGAAGCTAAAAAAGAAGCTGTTAAATTGTTAAAGACTGTAAATATTCCTAACGCTGAAGAACGTGTTAAACAATATCCACACGAATTATCAGGTGGTATGAGACAAAGAGTTATGATTGCCATAGCATTGGCATGTAACCCTAATGTAATCTTGGCTGACGAACCAACTACAGCACTTGATGTAACTATTCAAGCACAAATCTTGGATTTGATGAGAGAATTAAGAGATACTAAAAATACTTCTATAGTATTGGTAACTCACGATTTAGGTGTAGTAGCTGACTTTGCAGACAGAATTCAAGTAATGTATGCCGGTGAAATCATGGAAACTGGTACTGTACAAGAAATATTTAAAGATGCACATCACCCATACACATGGGCATTATTGATGAGCGTTCCAAGACTTGACTCTTCAAAAGATAATGAATTGTATTCATTAGGTGGAACGCCACCAGATTTATTGATGGAAATTCCAGGATGTCCATTTGCGGCAAGATGTGATTATGCAATGCAAATTTGTAGAGAAAAGAAACCACCTGAAACAAGATACTCAGATCATCATGTTTGCAGATGTTGGTTAACACACGAACAAGCACCAAAAGTTGAAAGACCTTATTAGGAGTGAATTATGTCAGAAACTAACGTTATTAAAGATAAAAACATAGATTATTCAAACAGAGAAGTGCTTGTTGAATTAGAAAACTTAGATAAGTTTTTCAAAGTTGGTAAAAACAAGACTTTAAAAGCTGTTGAAAATGTAAATTTGAAAATATATAAAGGGGAAACTTTCGGACTTGTAGGAGAATCTGGATGTGGTAAAACTACATGCGGAAGAACAGTTATTAACTTATATGAACCTACAAATGGTAAAGTTATATATGAAGGAAAAGATATCACAAAGTTGAGCGGTAAAGAAAAACAATCTTTCAAGAAAAAAGCTCAAATGATTTTCCAAGACCCATACTCATCACTTGACTCTAAGATGACTATTGGTGATATCATTGGAGAAGGTATCAGAGTTCACTTCCCTGAAATGCAAGAAAAAGATATTCAAAACAGAATTACTGAATTATTAAAAACTGTAGGACTTAATGCTGAACACGGAGCTAGATTCCCACACGAATTATCTGGTGGACAAAGACAAAGAATTGGTATTGCCAGAGCTTTAGCAGTAAAACCAGAATTTATCGTATGTGATGAACCTATCTCAGCGCTTGATGTAAGTATTCAAGCACAAGTTGTTAACTTACTTATTGAATTACAAAGAGAAAAGAAATTAACTTATTTGTTTATTTCTCACGATTTATCAATGGTAAAACACATTTCAGATAGAATAGGCGTAATGTATTTAGGTAGTATGGTAGAAGTATCTTCAAACACTAAGATTTATAATCAACCACTTCACCCTTATACTAAAGCATTGATTTCTGCAATTCCTATTCCAGATCCTGATGTTTCAAGCGAAGGACGTGTTAAATTACAAGGTGAAATTCCTTCACCAATTAATGCACCAGAAGGATGTAAATTCTGTACAAGATGTAACTATGCAATGGAAATCTGTAAAACTGATAGACCAGTTCTACAAGAAATTGCTGATAAGCACTTTGTAGCTTGCCACTTATTCGATAAAGGATTGGATGAAGGTATAAGAGCTATGAAAGAACAAGATGCTAAACTTAGTCGTGCACCACAATCTGAAGTTCAAGAAAATGTTGAAGAAACAACAGCTGAACAAGAAATGGGCAAGAGATTAGATGACGAAGTACAAGCTAGAAATATCGACTCTACAGGAATGACAAAATAAATTATATTCCCCGCCATGTGCGGGGTTTTGTTTTGTCCAAAATTCAAACACAAAAACAAATATATGATAAAATAATCATTGGTGTTAAAATTAATTTATAAATACACCACAGTAAATTTGCTATGATATAATAAATCGAGAGGGGAATTATGATTAAAAATATAATATTTGATCTTGATGGTACTATTACGAATTCTTACGAGGGAATTGTAAATGCCGTTAAGTTTAGTTTGGATAAAATAAACTTTAAATACGATGAAAGTAAGCTAATATCTTTTATAGGACCACCTTTGAAAGACAGTTACATGGAGTTGGGATTTAGTGAAACTGAATCCAAAGAAAGAATTGAAGATTTCAGAGATTATTATTTCAAAAAAGGTATTAAAGAAATGGAACTCTACGATGGAATTGTAGAAACTATACACAAATTTTATGATGAAGGATATAAAATTTATTTGGCTACAAGTAAAGTTGAATCTTCAGCTAGGAAAATTTTATCAGATAATAATTTGTTGAAATATTTTTCATATACTGCTGGGGCGACTATGGATCAATCAAGAGTAGAGAAGGAAGATGTAATAGCTTATTTGATAGATAAAACTGGTATAAATCCAGAAGAATCGATTATGGTTGGAGATAGACATCACGATATTGAAGGGGCAAGACTTAACAATATTAAAGCAATCGCTGCAGGATATGGATTTGGAAATGCAGAGGAATATAAAAATGCGGTTTTTGTTGCAGATAATCCTACTGATGTGTATGAATTTGTGATTAATCAAAATGATAGGTGATTTGAATGGTTAATAATATTAAAAATACGGTTATGGAATTTTCAAAAGAAAATGAAGAAGTTAGAAGTCTTATTGAAACGGGGAGAAGACTTAATCCTACTTTAAAAAAGGACGAAAACACAGATTATCATTTTGTTTTCGGAGTAAGTGATTTTGAAAAGTTTAAGGATTCACACTTCATTGAAAGTTTATTCGGTGATGTGTTAATGTTAGAAAAATCTGACAAATTAACTTATACGAATAAAATTAATCCTCACAATATCAGCTACACTATTGTACTTAATGATATTTCTAAAATCAGAATATTTTTCATTAAGGAAAACACGATGCAAGCTTATATTAATGAAGATAGCCAAGCGGAAATTTTAGTAGACAAAGACCAAGTTTTAGTTGGCAATAGCACCAAATCAGATGTTTGTTTCAGACAATTAAAGCCAACTAAGCATGAATTTGAATCACTAGTCAATCAGATGTTCATCAATTCGTTAAATGTTGCAAAAGGTTTGTACAGAAAAGAAGAAATCTACGCCATTCAAATGTTTTATCATGTCAGAGAGAACGTAGATAAAATGACGGGTTACTATATTGGTAGTAATTACGACTTCAATGTTAATATAGGATACAATTACGAATACATCAAGACTTATCTTCCAAAAGATCATTACGAAAGATATTTGCAAACATATCCACTTCCTGAAATAGAGAATCTGTGGAGTACATTGTTCAAATCGTGTGATCTTTTTAGAAAACAAGGACTTCATGTGGCAGAACTTTTGGGATATGAATATCCTAAGAGAGTTGACCGTGATATAATGCAAAAAATTAGAGATATATGGCAAAGATCATACGATTAAAAAAACTGGTTTATAA
>ERZ1673749.283-NODE-283-length-67038-cov-29.803562_pt1 | contig 67038 bp, 66 predicted proteins | sample MGYA00580204_ERZ1673749 | MGnify/ENA primary metagenome ERZ1673749 (study PRJEB41218, sample SAMN15661745) | gut metagenome | host: Homo sapiens | place: Canada: London | collected 2015-08-20/2019-03-30 | study: EMG produced TPA metagenomics assembly of...
AAAATGTGACTGCTAAAAATTTGTTGACAAAGAGAAGGTAGTTGCATATAATAAAAAAGAAGAGAGATACTATGATTAAGTCCCACACTTGAGCAATCAAGATACAGTGGGTGCTTTATAAATGTTTAAACGAAGCCGTAGGACCGCAAGGTATAGCTTCTGGAGGCTCCCCAGTTTTATCTGGGGAGTTTTTCTTTGGAAAAATTTGTGATAACAGAAAAATAGAGACAAAACATCAGGCAGGATATGTTCCCGTGAAAAGGAAGGTATCCTGCCTTTTTTGCATGAAAGTCTAACTATTAAAAGTCAAGGTTAAAATGAAGATTTTTTGAGTAAATTGCAGAAATGCTTTTCAGATATATTTGAACCTTGAAAACTGCATGACAATAAGAGCATCTTTGCAGGTGCTCTAAAAGGAGATATGAAGTTAAATTTTATGCTGCTCTATGATAAAGCTGCCCTGACTTTTCTAGTTGGTAAATAACCCTGACCAGTTTCTTGGCAGCATGGGATATGGCAACATTATAGTGTTTGCCTTCGGAACGCTTCTTTGCAAGATAAGCAGAGAACTGATTATCCCAAATGCAGACAAATTTTGTCGCATTAAACAGCGCATAGCGGAGGTAACGGGAACCACGCTTTTCCATGTGAGAATACTCTGAAATATGTTCGTATGCTGAAAGAGAAAGGCATTGCTGTTTTCTTTGAGGATGAAAATATCAATACTTTAACAATGGATGGAGAACTGCTTTTGGTGGTACTCAGTTCTGTTGCAGAGCAGGAAGTTGAGAATATATCTTCCAATGTCAAAAAGGGCTTGAAAATGAAAATGCAGAGAGGAGAACTTGTAGGTTTTCAAGGATGTTTGGGATATGACTATCATAAAGACACAAAAAGCATATCTGTCAACGAAAAAGAAGCTGAAATTGTGAGATATATTTTTAATCGGTATATAGAAGGGGCGGGGTGTACAGTGATAGCCAATGAGCTTGAGAATCTTGGCTATAAGACAAAATATGGAAGCTCACGATGGGTGCAATCCACAGTAATCGGTATTATTAAAAATGAAAAATATAAAGGCGATTTGCTGTTAGGTAAAACATTTACGGTTGATCCTATTTCTAAAAGGCGGTTGGAAAACTTTGGAGAGGAAGATAAATTTTATATCCGTGACCATCACGAAGCAATTATCAGTGAGGAGATATTTGAAGAAGCACAGAAGATACTTGCAAAAAGAAATGTTAATCGTGGTGTACATCAGGAAGGTCAGAAGCGGAACAAATTTAGCAGAAAATATGCTTTTAGCTGTATGATTAAATGTGGTTTTTGCGGAGGTACACTAAGCCGAAGAAATTGGCACAGTAGTTCTGCTTATACTAAGACAATCTGGCATTGTGTGACGGCTACCAAACATGGAAAAAAGAATGGCCCACATTGTAAAGGCATACCTGAAGAAGTAATTGAAAATGCTTTTGTAAAAAGCTATCAGCTCTTATGTTCCGATCAACATGAGGTTGTGAGTGAGTTTCTTCAAAAAGTTGAGGATATTCTTAAAGACGACGCTTCTTTGAAACGCTTGCCGAAGATTGAAAAAGAAATGACAGATTTACAGCGAAGAAAAGAAAAACTGCTTGACTTAAGGCTTGATAACAATATCGACAGGGATATTTATGATAAGAAAAATCAGGAGTTATCGGAGCAGTTAAAAAAACTTCAAGGTGAACAGTTGCAGTTGGTTGAGTTGAGCAAAAATCAGGAGAGTACCAAAACAAGGATAAGAGAATTTCGGAAAAACTTAAATTCTGGAGAACTATTGGAGAGCTTCGATAGAGTGGTTTTTGAAAGTGTAGTTGAAAGAATAATTATCGGCGGTTATAATGATGAAGGAGTGGAAGATCCGTTGAAGATAACTTTTGTATATAAAACTGGTATCCACTCAAATCTTAATGCAAAAGATTTTAAGCCAAAGCGTAAAAACGCTGCGGCTGTACATACGGACGCAGAATTGTGTTCCTATGCAAGTGTCGAGGATAACAAATTGTGTTTACATAGTAGCTCCGACACATGTTGAGACGGTAGTCTTGCTTTCTAAACTTAAAACGGATAAACATATCAATGTGGAATTAGAGATGGATGAACTTGATTTGACGGTGGCGGAGAGAAGTAACCTATGAGGAAATTAAGGATTATGTTCTGAAGCAAAGGGGCTTGAAAGTCAGCAACGTGTATATTGCACAGGTAAAGCAGAAATTAGGTATTATTGAGAGGGCAAATTATAACCTGCCGAAATCGGGAAATTCCAGATAGCCGAGGTATTCGCCAGAGAAAGAAGCCGCTATATGAGCTGTGTTGAAATTTTTGAGCATGGTATAAATAATTAAGGTATTATGTTTAGAAAGGGGATTGTATGTTAAGTAATATTATTGCGGAATGTATGGGGATATCGATGAGGAATTTTTTAAATACTCCGTATAAAGAACAGACCATCATAGAAATGTACGCGCCAGATGGTTTTGCGAACAAAGCGACTGGAATATGTCACTATTGTACGGTAGATACGCTTAAAGCAATTTTAAATAAGGAGTGTTTAAGGTTTAGTGATGTTCGATTTTTGAATGATTCAACAGAATTTGTAGAAATTTTGTTGTGGATAGAAAATGTGATTATGAATGGTTCATATAATGCTGATTTTCAGAAATTGATTCTTGAGAGTGATGAGATGAAAGAATTAAAAGAATATCAACAATCTTATATAGGGCATTCAAATATCACTCATCAATATGAAATAAAAACATACAGAACATATACATGTTCCTTTTCAACAGATATTGATGCACTTAGTATGTGGAATTATTATGCCCAATCTAGAGAAGGAGTCAACATAGTATTCAATCATTCATGGAATATATTTGATGGTAGCAATAATTCAGAAGTAAACAGCAGTGATGAATTAGAAAATGGCATTGCAATTCATAGAGGACTTGTCATTTATAAAAACGAAGATAAGAAAAAATGTATAATCGAATTACTTAATAGATTGCAAGAAGTATATAATAAAGCAAAAGATGATATTAAAAAATACCAAGGTTATATATTATTTGCCTTTAAAGAGGCGGTAAATAATATGAGATGCTTTTTTAAAAATGAATATTTTGAATGTGAAAATGAATACAGAATTGTATTAAGGATTCCAGAAGAATTACTGTTACGAAAGGAATGTCTCAGTGATATTGTAGAAAAAGGGCAATTTAAACGTGGTAATATATTGATACCCTATGTAGATTACAAATTTAGGAAAAGTAGTGTAAAACGAATTGTCATTAATCCGTACATTAAAGAAGAGAGTGATATATTTGAATTAGGAATCAAAGAATTATTGTGGATGAATCAAATGGAAGATATACATATTGTTCATTCTAATATTCCTGTTAGAAAATACAGTTAGAGGGAAAATGTAGCAGTTAAAGAGATCATGACAGTATATGAAGTCGTAATTCTTAATAAAAAGGAATTAGAGATACTTCATAGGCATTTTTATCGTGTTTTTATTTTGGTGAGACATGAAATATGAACTGTTTTCTGAAACCTTAAAAGAGAAAGTAAATGTTATTAAATCGTAATATGAAATGAAATTTTGAGAAAATATCAATAAATGGTTTGGAATGATAGGATGGTGAAAAAATGAAGAGATTCGGAGACAGCGTACATATGGTAGAGAACGAAATCCTCATCTATCAAACTGAAGATGGGCAGACGAAAATTGATGTTAAATTTCAAGATGAGACTGTTTGGCTTACACAGGCACAATTATGTGAGCTTTACCAAACCAGTAAATCTAATATCAGTGAGCATATTAAACATATTTTTGAAGAAGGCGAGTTAGAGGAAGCCGCAGTTGTTCGGAAATTCCGAACAACTGCGGCTGATGGAAAAAACTATAATACAATCCATTATAATCTTGATATGATTATTTCTCTGGGCTATCGTGTAAAATCCAAAATTGCAACTAATTTCCGTCGATGGGCGACTGAACGATTAAAAGAGTACATGATAAAAGGTTTTACAATGGATGATGAACGACTGAAAAATCTGGGTGGGGGTAATTACTGGAAAGAGTTATTAGACCGTATTCGAGATATTCGCTCATCTGAAAAAGTGATGTACCGACAGGTACTTGACCTTTATGCAACAAGTGTTGATTATGATCCCAAGAGTAGTGAATCCATTGCATTTTTTAAAATGGTACAAAATAAATTACATTATGCCGTACATGGACATACAGCGGCGGAGATTATATATGAGCGTGCGGACGCCAGTCAGCCTTTTATGGGATTAAAAAGTTTTTCTGGTGATTTTCCTGCATTGAAAGATATCAGTATTGCAAAAAATTATCTTAGTGATGAAGAGTTAAAGATACTAAATAATATTGTATCGGGATATTTTGATTTTGCGGAGATTCAAGCTATGCGCCATAATCCCATGTATATGTCAGATTATGTGGAACACCTTGACAATGTTTTAAAAACTACAGGAGAAAAAGTGTTGCAAGGAGCCGGAACGATTAGTCATGCACAGGCAATTGAAAAAGCAACAGAAGAGTATAGAAAATACCAGGTACAGAACTTGTCGCCAGTTGAAGAAGAATATTTGGAAAGCATTAAAATTATTCACAGTACAGTAAAGAAAAAAAGTAAAAATTAATTTTTATAAAAGAGATTTTTAGAAGTTAGTAAAAATACGAGTTTGGACAATGATACACATGTTGAGACGGTAGTACTGATTTCCCACAAAAAGCCCGACAGTCATATCAACGTAAAAGTTGAGTTTGGCGAGGGTGAGGGCAAAGTTCCTTTAAAGGCAATCTCCGAAAGGGCAGAAGCCTATAAGCCAAAAGAGTGAGTCACCTACAAAATGATAAAAGAGTACATAGAAGCAAAATACGGCTTCAAAGTACATACTGCATATATTGCAGAGGTTAAGAGAGATTTAGGCTTACCGATGTATGATGCTCCCAATGCGGTAGAGGAATTGAAACAGCCGAGAAAACATCCGACAGCGGAGAAAGTGGAAGCAATCAAAGATGCTTTGAAGCATTTTGAGGTAATCTAAATGGATAAGCGTATCATTAGAAATAGTGGTACGCTTATTTTTTTTGCTCAAATTTGCACCTTTGAACAGTTTTGGGCTTTTATATATAATGAAGCCAGAAACGGAGGTGCTGTTTATGAGAGAGCAGACATATCACATATATCTGGATAGCCACCAAAAGACAACATTATTAAATAGCCTTATCGAACTGAAAAATCAGCTCATACAACAAGGCAGATATACAGACTGTGTTGACGAGCTTATCTTCAAAGTCATAAATGCTCCCGTGAAGAAACTGAAAATAGTCACAACGGGAGGTTAAGATGTATGATAAAAAATTTACAAGGCTTGTAATGCAGATATTTACTGACCGAGTGCAGGCACAGATTGAAGTCGTCAAAGAGGAGCAATCCCGATTTGAATTTGATATGACCCCGTTTACCACAGATGATTGTATTCCTGACAACCGAAATGAGAACATTGTCGGCAAGGTGGTGGTTATCAATGCAGAGCTTAACCGTTATGAGTATCAGCACTCCGCTTATCAGCTTGTATTGGTGTATGGCGGACACGGTGCGATTGGCGGCAGAGGTCAGGCGGTATTCGGTACTTGTCTTGCAGACGGTAAGCGAGCCAGATGGGAACAGTCAGATGGCACCTTATCACTTCCATAGGAACTACGTAACGCATGGGAGTGGTAATTCATGCAGAAAGACAATAATCTTTCAGATAAGCTTTGTACCAGTCTGGTGACTAATTGCTGAGAGATTGTTAAAATGCACAAAAAACAGTGCTTTCATTTGTGAAAAATAATAATAGACAACAAATACAATCGTTGCTATAATTATAATTGTCATTTTGGTTGTAACTCTTTGAGGCATTACTGATGGCACCGATGCGTTGTAGTAGGGTGTGTATGTCTTAAGGGGGTTTTTTTATATAGATAAGAGGATTCAAAAGGCATAATACAAAGCAGGAGAGAGAAGATGCAGGTAATTAAGAAATTAAACAACAATTTTGCAATCTGCATGGATAAAGAGGGAAAAGAGCTGATCGCTTATGGAAAAGGAATTGGATTTCCGAAAGTACCATATGAACTCACGGATCTGAATCAGATTGACAGAACCTTTTATGATATCGATGATAAGTATCTGGATCTGTTGCAGGAACTGCCGGAGAAAGTACTGGATTTCGCAGCAAAGTTAGTAGATATCGCACACAATGAATTGCAATATGAACTGAATCCGAATCTGGTGATGACACTGGCGGATCATATTCATTTCTGTATTCAGCGTGCACGCAAGAAGATTGTGGTGCAGATGCCGTTGATCAGCGAGATTGAGCAGTCATTTCCGAAAGAGGCAAAGATTGGAAAATACGCAGTGCGGCAGATGGAACGCAGATTTGCAGTTCAGCTGAATGAAAATGAGGCTTCTGGAATCGCGATAAGTTTCGCAAATGCACGGAACAGTGCAGAAAAGAAAGCTGATACGTCCATTCAGAAATGGTTCCATGAAGCACTTGAGGATACAATCAGTATCGTAGAAGATACGGTGGGAATTTTGATTGAGAGAGAGTCATTTAATTTCGCTAGATATTCTTCTCATCTGATGTATCTGCTCAAACGGATTGACTCAAATCAGACATTGGATACAGATAATGGAATCATGTATCAGTCGATTCGTGAAGAATTTCCGGAGATTGCAGAGTGCATTGACAAGATCGAAGTGTATTTCGAGAAAAGATTTGACATTCAGCTTTCAAAAGAGGAAAAGATGTATTTAATGTTGCATATTAACAGAATATGTGTCAGAGAAGGACTGTAACCAGTCGGGCATTACCTTCCATGACAGTTTGTTGCAAAGGATTATAGAATCCGCAGGAGAACAAATTGTTGTGGGAGTTTTTTTATGTATTAGGAAAGAAATCTTTCCTAATACATATGCTCTGCATCGACTGAAACGAAGAGAAGACGCACTGCGGCGTACAAGGAAGATGTCGCAAGCAATCTATATTACCACTTCGTTCCTTGCCAAACAAGTGCCACTGGCGCTTAGCAACACCGCAGGTTCTAGAATGTGCCAAGGCATATTCTTTGTTCTAAAAAAGAAAAAGGAGAATTAATTATGGCAGACAAAAACAAAATCATTGCTGAAGAAGTGCTCGCTGCAGTAGGCGGCACAGCAAACATTGTATCAGTGACACACTGTATGACAAGACTTCGTTTTGTATTGAAGGATCAGAGTGTCCCGGATCAGAAGAAACTGGAATCTATCAAAGGGGTTATGGGAACAAATATCGCCGGAGGTCAGTATCAGGTCATCATCGGAAACTCTGTAGGAAATGTGTACAAAGAACTGGTGGCAATGAGCGGAATATCTGATACAACTGCAGATTACAAAGTAGAACAGGAAAAACAGAAAGTGAATCCGATTGTAGCTGCACTTGATTTTATCGCAGGATGCATGACACCATTGTTCACAGCAATCATCGCAGGTGGTCTGATTAAAGTATTACTTGTAATCTTTGGTCCAACACTGCTCGGGGTATTGTCTTCTGAGAGTGACACTTATATCTTAATGAACGCACTTGGTGATGCACCGTTTTATTTCCTGCCTGTACTGGTAGCATTTACAGCATCTAAGAAATTAAACTGTAATTCATTTCTGGCAGTTATGGTATCCTCTGTTTTGATTTATCCAGATGTGATTACACTGCTTGGAAGTGATCAGGCAACACACCTGTTTGGTATAATTCCGGTTGTTCATGGAAGTTACTCTTCTTCCATCGTCCCAGCAATGCTTGCAACGATCCTTCTGAAATATGTAGAGATTATCGTAGATAAGATTGTACCGGACTGGTCCAAGAACTTCTTGAAACCATTACTGATTGTAATTATTACGGCACCAATCACACTCTGTCTCCTTGCACCACTTGGTCTGATGGTTGGAAATGGACTTCAGTTTGTGATCGATGCAATTTACAATTTTGCTCCATGGCTTGCAATGATGCTTTTCTCAGCAGCGATGCCGTTCATTGTTATGACGGGTATGCACTGGGCATTTGTTCCAGCATGTCTGCTTGGTCTTGCCAATCCGGGATATGACCTGTTGCTTCTTCCAGCAATGCTTACAAGTAATATTGCACAGGCAGGTGCAACATTTGGTGTGGCAGCAAAGACAAAAGATAAAGAACTTAGAGAAATGGCAATTCCAGCAGGTATTTCTGCACTTCTTGCAGGTGTTACAGAGCCAGCAATGTACGGAATTACATTAAGATTGAGAAAACCTATGATTGCTGCATGTATTGCAAGTGGTATCGGTGGATTGATTATGGGAATTACGTCATTAAAAGCATATGCATTTGCAACTCCATGTCTGACAGCAATTGTTCAGTTTATTTCCCCTGATAGTGGAAAAAATATGATTTGTGCAGTAGTTGTTTTAATTGTATCATTAGTATTATCTTTTGTACTTTCCTTTATTATGACAAAGAATGATAATGTACAGTTAGAAACAGTGAAGGCAGAAGCTTCCAGAGAAAAAGTTCAGGAGTCAGAGAAAGTTGCAGAACAGGGAGCAGGAATGCCAACAGAGATTACAGCACCAATTAAAGGAGAGGTGATCCCGCTTACAGAAGTAAAAGACCCGACGTTCGCAACAGGAATCCTCGGAGAAGGATTCGCAGTTGTTCCTGCAGAAGGAAAAGTATATGCACCATTTGACGGTACATGCGACAGTATTTTTGATACGCTGCATGCAATGGCACTTATATCTGATAACGGAGTAGAGCTTCTGATCCATGTCGGACTGGAGACAGTGAGCTTAAAGGGAGTACCGTTTACAACTCATGTAGAAAACGGACAGCATTTCAAAAAAGGAGATCTGCTTCTTGAGTTTGATATCGAGGCAATTCTAAAAGCTGGATGTGAGATCCAGACACCGGTTATTGTAGCGAATGCAGATAAGTATGAGCATCTGACAGTAGAAAAAGATAGAATCGTGATTGGAGGTTAAGAAGATGGGATTCAAAGAAAATTTCCTATGGGGAGGAGCAACAGCGGCAAATCAGTGTGAAGGTGCATGGAATGTAGATGGAAAAGGTATTTCCGTATCTGATATCTGTACAGGCGGAAAATTCGGACAGAGCAAACGAATCACGCCGGTGATTGAAGAAGGAACATTTTATCCAAGCCACGAGGCAATCCAGCATTATTATCGCTTCAAAGAAGACATTGCCCTGTTTGCCGAGATGGGATTTAAATGCTATCGTTTCTCCATCAACTGGACAAGAATCTTCCCGAATGGGGATGAGAAAGAACCGAACGAGGCAGGACTGAAACATTACGAGGAAGTTATTGACGAGTGTCTGAAATACGGCATTGAGCCGCTGATTACAATCTCTCATTATGAAGTTCCGTTTGGTCTGACAAAGAAATGTAATGCATGGGTCAGCAGAGAGATGATCGATTATTATCTGAATTACTGCCGTGCAATCTTCACAAGATACAAAGGAAAAGTAAAATACTGGCTGACATTTAACGAAATCAACAGTTCGGCAGCTCCGATGGGAGCACTGCTCAATCAGGGAATCTTAAATGAGCTTGAGAATCCGACGATATTTATGGAGCAGCCGGATATCCCACAGCAGAGATATCAGGGACTGCATCACATGTTTCTGGCTTCTGCTCTGGCGGTACAGATGGCGCATGAGATCGATCCGGAATACAAAGTAGGAAATATGATGATCTATTCTGCAAGTTATCCGATGACCTGCAATCCGGACGATGTGGTTTTAAATCAGAGATACAACCGTATGTATAATTATTATTGTACAGATGTACAGGTACGTGGAGCATATCCGGCTTATGCAGATAGCCTTTTGAAAGAAATCGGCGTTGAAATCGTAAAAGAGCCTGGAGATGATGAAATCTTAAAGAAGGGAACGATAGATTTTATTACATTCTCTTACTATATGTCTTCCTGCCAGAGCTCAGATCCAGAGCAGAAAAGTGGAGAAGGGAATATTCTCGGTGGTGTACCGAATCCATATCTGGAGGCATCAGACTGGGGATGGCAGATTGACCCGAAGGGACTGCGTTATGCACTGAATGATCTGAGTGACCGCTATCAGCTTCCGCTTATGGTTGTGGAAAATGGACTGGGAGCGAAAGATACAGTGGAAGAAGACGGATCAATCAATGATGATTACAGAATTGAGTACCTGCGAAAGCACATTGAACAGATGAAGCTTGCGGTAGAAGATGGAGTAGATCTCATGGGCTATACTCCATGGGGATGTATCGACCTTGTTTCTGCAACTACCGGCGAATATGCAAAGAGATATGGAATGATTTATGTGCGTCGTTTTGATGACGGAACTGGGGATTTTGCCCGTCTGAAAAAGAAATCTTTCTACTGGTATCAGAATGTGATTCGTACAAACGGAGAGAAACTGTAAATGAGTAAAATCATTTTTTAGATGTAGACGGGACTCTGGTGAATTGTGAAAACCAGATCCTGGAAGCTGCTATAAGAGCTGTGCGTCAAGCAAGAAATCCAGTAAAATAATCTAAATAAGGCTGTCACAATAACGGTTATTTATCGCTGTTGTGGCGCCTTTTTTATAGCAAATTTTGCAGTTCGTTTATATTAATGACCTGTATTTTTCGATATTGTAATCGAACAAGTCCTTTTTTGGAAAAATCAGCAAGTACTCTGAAAACTGTGGTGCGGTGCAGATTCAAACATATGGCTAATTCTTCTTGAGTATAAGGAAGCGTATGATTAATAATTCCAAGCTCTGAGTGGTCATTCTCTGTTAAATCGACTAGATAATCCGCCACTCGCTTGGCACTATCGTTGATAGTCAGTCGCTTAATTTGATTGCAAAGTTGTGTATAATTTTCGGTCAATAATTCAAAAATGATTTGGTTCAGTTCAGTATGCTTGCAAATATGTGGATAAAGTGATTGGATGGGACAGGTGACCAATACTGTACGCCAATATGGTAAGTTCAAGTACCAATTCATTGGTATCAAATTTCCCTGACGGAAGCCGTTCCACATCCATATCCGTCTTGATTTCACTGTGGAACTGTTCGCACTCACCATGTGCATGGTAATTCTGGATAACTTCAGAATCTGCCATCCCTGTATTAGTCCACCATGTGTTCACTTCTAGGTCGGATGGCAGTAGGAATTGCCCGTATTTATCAATGGTACGTTCTATGATCTCATAGCCAGTGCGGATGGCAACTGTTTTATCGTTTCCTTCCGCTGTATTAGAGCTATCATTATTTAGGATGCTTTTCAGTCTTGCATTATCATCTCGTAACAGCTGATTTTCCTGCTCCAAACTATCTATTTTTTGTTTAAACGATCAACATCGTCTTTGTGTTCTGTTTTTTCATCACGAAGGTCTTTTTCCACAGCATCAAAGCGTGACATAACTTCCATAAGTTGTCTATAAAAGAAATTGTTTTTGATCGTTGGGGCGCAACACAGATGGTACAGGATTTGGAAGGTATGGATTTACCGTTGTTCCTTTCGGACAGGGATATAAGGATATGAGTCCGCCAACAAAGGAACTTATGAAACTTACTCTTGAGGAGCGAATTGCCACGGTGGGCATAAGGTTCTCCGTTGGATGATGGATAACGTGTATGTCAGACAAGACCCCGCTGGAAATATTAAAATGGATAAAGAAAAATCTACAGAGAAAATCGATGCAGCAGTAGCAACCGTTATGGCGCTTGACCGTGCAATTCGTAATCAGGGTAGCGAGGGAAGCGTATATGATGGCAGGGGAATTCTTGTTTTTTAAGAAAAAAACCTCTCCGGAAGATGGAGAGGTTTGAATGAGTATGGTTGTGTTTATGTATCAGAATAAGAACTGCATTTTTCTTCCGGCATTTTGGAATTACAGCATCTTGCGGCAAGGGAAGAATCCGGCTTGGCAATGCATTTCTGATATAATTTCAGGGCTTTGTTCTGCAAAGTGTCCTGAACACTGTCAATTAGTGCTTTTTCTTTCTGAAGAAGGTAAACATAGTCAGTTTTTTCCTTTTCATTGCTGAAAAAACGGAAACTTTCTACCTGATTATATTTTAACTGCGTAAGGCAGTTATCAGGAACCGGAATCATATTATTGATATTCAATACAGCATAAAGATATCCAGTGGCTTCATCCTGGAGTTTGTGGAAATCCAGACTGTTGGACATCTTCTGATGTTTTGGTTTTGCAGAGGAAATAGGGACATAGTAGTGGAAATCTCCGACAGTAAGAAGAATTCCTACATGGAGTTTCAAACGTTCCCCATATTCCACATATCCGACACGGGAATCAAACTGTGTCAGGTAATTTATGTATTTTTTATCGACAACGTACCAATCCATAGAGCCTCCTAAAAAGTAAAAAAAGCGGGTGGATTACTCCACCCACTGCTATTAACCGATTGTTTTAATTGGACAATCTAACCGCTTTTAACCGAGCATTTTAACTGGACGCTCTAACCGCTGCACAGATATTTCTATCTGTGTCTTTAGTATATGCAATTTACTGCAAAAAATCAATGCCTTTAATTGCTAAATTTTTATGAATTTTTTTCGATGTTACAGAATTGATTTTATCACAGACAGGCACAAAAGGAAAGAGAGGGATAGCAGATGGGAATAAAAAGTTTGTTTGGTTTCGGTCAGGCGAGGGATAAGCCGGTACGGAATTACAGCAATGGTGAGTATTCGTTCAATTTCGGACGAAGCACCAGCGGAAAGAGTGTCAATGAAATGACAGCCATGCAGACTACTGCAGTTTATGCATGTGTGAGGATTTTGTCAGAGGCGGTTGCATCGCTTCCAATTCATGTATACAGATACAAAGACGGTGGGGAGGAAATTTGAATTAAAAGCAATCATGGACAACACGTCTGCCTATGTGGATATCGAAGTAAATGGAGAGTTGGTTCGTGTAAAAGGAAAACTTGCGGAAGGAGAAACCTTTGTGCTTGATACGGCAAAGCTGACAGCCAAAGTGATGGATTCCGATACGGGAGAAACTATAAGAAATGGTCTTTCACAGCTTGATGAGTTAGTGTTCCCGGAATTGAATCCAGGAGGCAATGAGGTTCTGGTTTCTGTAAGTAGTGCAGTCTTTACAGAACTTACGATACGGGGAAGGAGCAGGTGAGTGTAATGGGATTAAAATTGCTTGTAAATGCAACCGAGGATTTCACTGGCGAATTTCGGAAAACAGCCAATACACAGGCACAGTGGAAAATGAATGATTCACCGAGTGGTGATGATACAACTCTACACGATTCGTCCGGTCATGCAAGAAATTTTACCATCAATGGTTGGTCGGGAACAACAGCATCTACCCGTGACGGAAAACTTGGAAAATATTTTCGATTCAATACTGTAAACCCGGAAACAGAAAAGTCACATCTGAGGGCTACGAATACAGGAGATTTCTTCACTGAATTAGGAAAAAGAATCGTGGCAGGAGGGTGGATATACCCAACTACTTATTCAGTAGGGACAACGTTTGTTCCTATTTTCAGTACCGGAAGCGGTCCGGGAAATCCTCTGTTTTATATTTCCCTTCGTTCAGGAAGATTACGAAATATGCTTTATGATGCTTCCGGTACGCTGATTTATGACGTTATTGAACCGGACCCGATGGAGGTGGTGCTGCAAAACAATGGTGCGTATTTTAGTGGAACGGTTATTGATTTGAAAGAAAAGACCGTACAGAGCCTTGTCTGTGACAGAAGTACAGGAGATGTGTTTCAGACAGAAATCCGTTCTTTTACCGGGGAACTGAACCCTTCCTACTGGGCAACAAGGACAAATCAGAATACGGACAGAGCATTGTATGAAAGAGGTGCAGCTTCCAAAGGCTGTAACCTCTTTATTTCTGTCCATTCCAACGCTGTAGGCAATGGTGTAAACGAAAGTGTGGACTATCCAGTTGCATATGTCCTTTTAAATGGAAGCAGCACGGATATTGGGCTGAAGCTGGCGAAGGTTGTGGAATCAGTGATGGGAACTGCCCAGAATGGAAGAACCGCAACACGTCGGGGTACAAACGGAGAATATTATGGTGTGCTTCGTGGAGCAAATGCGGTAGGAACGCCGGGTATTATTATGGAGCATAGTTTGGGTACACAATCAAGGCTGAAGTGGAAATTGAACTGCTCTCTGTCAAGTAGACAACTGAAAAATATAAAATTTTTTCCTGCCGGTAGATTATCTTCCGGCAGGAGTTTTTTGTGCGGCTTGTAAGTAAATTTCGCGTTTTTCCATCGGTGTTAAACTTCCGAGAGTTCTTTGCAGGCGTTTGTTGTTGGAGTAATCTGTATAATCCTTAATCTAAAGGGCGTTTTTGAGAAATACTGATTGGCTATTTACAAATGTGAAAAAATAATATAATATATCTATATAGATATTATCTAGTTAGATATAAAATGCTTAAGGAGGTGAATGATTTTTGGGAAGAACTGAGATGAAGATATTGATCGGACTTCACAGAAATGTAAACGCTTTGGATAAAAAGACATCCAAGATAGCAGCGGAGTACAATTTAACCTTTAGCCAGTTTATGGTTTTAGAGGCTCTCTACAGCAAGGGAGATATGAGTGTAGGAGAGGTAAGGGAAAGAATCTTAAGCAGTGTAGGAACGATACCTCTTATAGTGAACAATTTAGTAAAAATGAACTATGTCGAAAGAATGTGTAACGAGAAAGACAGACGCGTGTGCATACTGCATCTGACGCAAGAAGGATATGATGTAATTAGTAAAATCGTACCTCGAAATGAAGCGATGATAGCAGAAAGCATGGAAGTTTTAGATCAGGAAGAAAAGGAAAAACTGCTGTATCTTTTGAAGAAAATAGGAGGAAAATTATAATGAAAAGAAAAGTGAAGACTAAAGTCAAAGGATTCAGAACAACAGATGGCGCAGGCGTAAAATTAGTAAGAGTTTTGGGGAATCTGACAACAAAAGAGTTTGATCCTATTTTAATGCTTGATTCTTTTGATAGCATTAATCCCGACGATTATACAGCAGGATTTCCAATGCATCCGCATAGAGGGATCGAAACGATCAGTTATGTATCGAGAGGTAAGATGGTTCATAGAGACAGTCTTGGGAATGAAGCGGGTATTTCAGACGGAGAAGTTCAGTGGATGAATTCGGGTTCCGGAATTATGCATGAGGAGATGGTTCCGGCGGCAGAAAGGCTTTTAGGAGTACAGTTGTGGCTGAATTTACCGGCAAAAGATAAAATGAGTAAGCCAAGTTACAATAGTATTAAAAACGAAGATATAAAGGAGATTGAAATAGAAGGAGGAAAGATAAGACTTTTAGCCGGAAAATATGGGGAACATGAAGGCTATAAAGGCGATTATCTCTCTATGGATTATTACGATATCCATCTAAATGCTGATGCAGAAGTTACACTTACGATGGAAGAGGATGATTCGGTAATGGTCTTTACACTTTTAGGAGACGTTTATATTGACGGCGAGCACATAGAGGAAAAAACAGCCGTCAAATTAACGGAAGGAGACAGTCTTACAATTAAGAACGGGAATGAGAAGGCTCAAGTTTTATATATGAATTCAAGGGCGTTGAATGAACCGGTTGCATGGGCCGGTCCGATTGTAATGAATACGCAGGAAGAGCTTCAAAAGGCGTTTTTAGAACTTAGAAGCAATACATTCATCAAAGAAACAGCAGAGTATTAATACGAACTACAAGGAAAAGTATAATGAGCAGAGGGAGAATGGAAGCCTTTAGTGATGGCGTATTAGCGATCGTTATAACAATCATGGTGCTAAAGCTTAATGCACCGAAAGATTTAACTTTGGATGCGGTAAAAGAGGTTTTCCCGACATTTTTAGCATATATTCTAAGTTTTATTTATGTGGGGATATATTGGGCAAACCATCATCATTTAATTAATATGACAGATTCAGTATCAGGTAGATTGTTATGGAAAAATTTACATTGGATCTTTTGGATGTCATTGATTCCGATGGCAACGGAATGGATGGGACTAAATCCGTATAAAAGTTTACCGGCTTTATTTTATGGAATCATACTCTTTATGTGTGCTGTCTCTTACAATATAGTCCAGGCTGAAGTTATAAAGATTAATGGAAAGGACTCTCAAATTTTCCGAAATATCGGAAATGATTTAAAAGGAAAACTTTCTATTATCGCATATGCCGCCGCTATTATTTTTGCTTTTTATTTTCCGGTCATTTCGTATTTGATATATATTGCGATCGCTTTGACTTGGATCGTACCGGACAGCAGGCTGGAAAAAGCATGATGAAAAAGGCGCAAACGTAAATGAAAAAATGTATTGTATAAGCAGGAGGTAATCGACAGTGATAAAAATTATATATGAACAAAAAGAAAGCAGAGCGGCCGCATACGATGATGAAAAATTCATTGGAGAAAGCACATATGCTAAGTCGGATAAAGTATGGATCATAGACCACACTTTTGTGGAAAAAAGTTATGGCGGACAGGGAATCGCAGGCAGATTAGTTGCTAAACTGGTTGAAGAAGCGAGAAAAAACGATATAAAAATTATTCCTTTATGTTCTTTCGCAAAAAGGGAATTTAAGTTAAAGAAAGAATATTTAGACGTACTGTTAAAGGAGGAGGCAGTTATGGGCATCATAAAATCATTAGAAAACAGAAGAACATATTATAACATTGATAAGAATCTGCCGGTTTTGGAAAAAGAGATTGAAGAAAAGATAAAGGAAGTTACAGAATTAGTGCCGGATGCATTCAATATGAAAAGTGCAAGAATCGTGCTTGCATTTGGTGAAAAACACGATCGGCTGTGGGATGAAATTTACAATGTTTTTGAGGGAAAAGTACCTCGGGAAAAAATAGATTCGTTTAAAGCCGGAGCCGGAACAGTGCTGTTTTTATATGACGAGGCAACTGTTAAGAAAATGCAGGAACAGTTCAGTACATATGCGGATAATTTTCCTGTTTGGGCAAATCAGGCAAACGGGATGCTGCAGCTTGCTGTTTGGTCTATGCTAAGAGAGTTGAATGTCGGCGCTTCGCTGCAGCATTATAATCCGGTAATAGATGCACGGGTGAAGGAAATTTTTGATATACCGGAAAACTTTAAACTGGTAGCTCAGATGCCGTTTGGAGGCATAGTCAGCGAACCCGATAAAAAAGAAAAAGAAGATATAGATAAAAGAGTAACCGTGTTAAGATAGCGGCTCATCAGAATAGAATCAAATAAAAACATAAAATCCCCCTTTTCGGATCATCCGGAGAGGGGGATTTTTGCACCGTCATAAACGAGGAAAACAGTTCGGAGAACCGAAGGAGAAAAGGAATAAAAGAGGGGAAAATAATCGTCAGAAAAAAGGGTGAAAATATGCGGAATATGGTTGACAATTATATTCCTAAATGTTAGCCTGTCTGTATAATATCGGTCTGTAAAACAGAAGCGGAAGAGCGTAGAGAAAAGGGAAAAAGAAAAATGAAAAATGAATATGGATTATGGAAAAAGGACTGGAAAAAGCGGGTTGGAGCGCTAGCACTCTGTGCAGGAATGATAATAACGGGAACGTCTGTCGCCGGAGCACAGGAGCATCCGCAGTTTACGGCGGATCAAACGGAGATACGATTGGCAAAGGAGGAGCTGCAAACGGTGCAGCTTTCTATCGAGGAATATTTGAAGGAGTGCTGGAAGAACAAACAAGAGGTGATTGATGTAAGCGCGTATAAACTGAATGAAGAAGAACTGAATAAGGTCATCTTCGGGATACATTATGAAAATCCGGAGTATTATTGGGTGTTGCGCAACACTGCTATTAATAAAGACGAGGAAACAGGCTTCGTAAAAACGTATTATCAATATTACGAGGGAACGACGGGAAAACCTCTTGACAGGAGCGAAGAACTGGAACGGGAATGGGAAGTTGTAAAGGAAAAAACGAAATATTGTAAAACGGATATAGAAAAAGCGCTGGTAGTACATGAGCACTTGTGCGATACAATCGTGTATTCTTCCAGACTGCAGGCGGCGGCTCATGACATTGAAGGCGCAATTTTTGAGAAAGAAGCTGTGTGCGAGGGATATGCGCTTGCGTATAAATATTATATGAATCGTTTGGAAATTCCGTGCAAGATCGTAAGCGGAACGTCAAATGGTCAGTCTCATGCGTGGAATCAGATTCAGCTTAACGGGAATTGGTACATGGTAGATCCGACATGGGATGATGTGGCGAACAGTCATGACGTAAAGCATCAGTATTTTTTGTGCAGTGAGAATAAGTTTCCGAATCATGTATGGAACAAGGAAAGCGAACTGTATGAAACTTGCAGCGATACGACGTATGACAATTTAGACTGGAAAAATGATCTTCAGGGAATGTACGCTTATCAGGGCGGACTGTACCGCTCTAAATCGTTGATCGTCGGCGGAAAAGAAGTGAGCGGTATATGGCGGATCGATGCGGAAAATATAGAGAAAGAAGCGGAATTAGTGCTTCCGATCACAGATCAGTGGCAGCTGAACTCTGTCAATGTAGTAAGAGGATATTCACAACTTTCTTATTATGACGGAATGCTTTACTACAATACGCCGCGGGCTGTATGGAGATGGAATTTCGATCCTGAATCAGAACCTGAGAAAGTATTTGAACTGGATCAGAGTATTCCGGGCGAAATATGGGATGCAGAGGCTGCAAACGGGAAGATTTATTACGAGACAGGCGTTTATGAAAAAGGAGAGAGACAGAAGGGGCAATATGTGTTTGACGAAGATTACCGGAAAGCAAAGCATCCGATCGCAGTAACCAAACCGGTTATGACAGTTGTAATGGGCGGTGAAAATGTGTTCCTGCAGTCGGCGGCTCCGGGGAACGTAACATATACGTCGAAGAATCCTGAGATCTGCGACGTTCAAGTTGTGTGGAAAGACGAGTCCTGTCAGCTGATTCCTAAAAAAGCCGGGGAGACGATCGTAACGGTTCATGCAGATCCGACGGATCATTATGCGGAAGGTGCGGTAGATGTAAAAGTGATCGTTAAAGAGCGGGATGATATTGAAGAAAAGATCACTCTTCAATATGAAGCCGGAGACGGAGGAAGTATAGCAGCAGTTGATGCGGCAACAGGGAAAATACTTGAAAACGGAGCAAAGATCAAACCGAATGCAGAAGTTCAGTTTACGGCGTCTCCAAATTCCGGTTATTCTGTGAAAAACTGGGTTGTAAACGGAGAAGTATATAAGGAAAACGGCATCGTTTATACAGGCATGGAATTAAAGCGCGCGATCACCGCTTCATCTGACAGCGTGAAAGTTGAATTTGTAAAAGATGAGCCGGCATTTGTGAAGGGCGATGTAAATTTAAGTGGGAAGGTCGAGATCGGCGATGTTCGTGAAGCCTTGAGAAGTATATGCAAAAAGACAGAACTGACAGCGCTTCAGAAGCAGGCGGCGGATGTAAATGAAAACGGAAACGTTGATATAGAAGATTTAAGGAAGATCTTAAGATTTGTCTGCGGAAAGATCGATCAACTGAATATGGAAGAAAGCGGGGCGTCAAAATGAAGATATTAATCATCGGCGGAGTGGCTGCCGGAACAAAAACTGCTGCGAAATTGAAACGGGAAGACAGAAATATTGATGTGACTGTGATTACGAAAGATAAAGATATCTCTTATGCGGGATGTGGTCTGCCGTACTATGTGGGCGGACTGATCGAGGGCAGGGACGAGCTGATCGTGAATACTCCGCAGAAATATTCCGCGCTGACCGGGGTTGAAGTAAGAACGGGGAAAGAAGCGGTTGCACTCGACGCAGAAAAAAAGCAAGTGACGGTGCAGGATGTACAGACAGGCGAGAAAGAAGTCTGTTCCTACGATAGATTAGTAGTTGCAGTAGGAGCATCTCCCGCGATCCTTCCGATAGAAGGAAAAGAACTGGCAGGCGTATTTAAGATGAGAACGCCTGACGATGCAGAAGGAATCCGTACATATGCAGAACAAAACAATGTGAAAAAAGCGGTTGTGATCGGAGCTGGTTTCATCGGACTTGAGGCTGCGGAGAATTTACAGGCAAAAGGAATCCAGGTGACCGTCATTGATTTTGCGGATCAGATCCTGCCGAATATTTTTGATCCTGAGATGGCGCTCTATGCGAAAAGACATCTGATCCGGCAGGGAATCCGCGTGCTTACAGGAACGAAAGCGGAGCAGATATATGAAAGAGGTACACAGGGCCGTGTGGCGGGAATTAAGACGTCTGCCGGAAATCTGCCGTGTGAAATGATCATCATGGCTGCGGGAATCCGTCCGAATACGGAGTTTTTAAATGACAGCGGTATAGAGATGTTCAAAGGAACGATTCTTACAGACGATCAGATGAAAACGAATCTGGATGATGTATATGCGGCAGGAGACTGTGTGATGGTGAAGAACCGTCTGACGGGAAAACGTCAGTGGTCACCGATGGGATCTTCGGCGAATCTGGAAGGACGTACATTGGCACAGGTACTTGCCGGAGCGCAGAAGTCGTATCCGGGAGTTCTCGGCACAGGCGTTGTGAAGCTTCCGGGTCTGAATGCCGGAAGAACAGGACTGACAGAAGCGCAGGCAAAAGAAGCGGGCTACGATGTAGTTACGGCGCTTGTTCCGACGGATGATAAAGCGCATTATTATCCGGACGCTTCGTTTTTCATTACGAAACTGATTGCAGACCGGAGTACAAGAAAACTGCTTGGCGTTCAGGTGTTTGGTCCGGGCTCTGTTGATAAGATGGTTGATATCGCAGTGATGGGATTGAATATGGGCGCGGTTCTGGATGATTTTGAAAATGCGGATTTCGCATATGCACCGCCGTTCTCAACAGCAATCCATCCGTTTGTGCAGGCTGTTTATGTATTGATGAACAAACTGGACGGTACGATCGTCAGCATGACTCCTGCGGAGTATGCCGCAGGAAAAGCAGAAGGCTATACGGTTGTCGATGTTGCGCCGGAGCCGTCGATCAGAGGAGCGGTATATGTAAACTTAGGAGCTGTAAACGGCGAAATCAAAGGACTTGGAAAAGAGGAGAAACTGCTTCTTGTCTGTGCAAAGGGCAAAAGAGGATATTTTCTTCAAAACCGGTTGCGTCATTACGGCTATACGAATACAGTCGTTCTTGAAGGAGCAACATTTTTCAATGATGTAAAAGTGAAAAATAATATAGAAGAAGCTGTCTCTAAAGAAGACGAGACGAGAGTAAAAGCGCTTGGATTTTTAAAGGATAAAAGGACGCCGGATAAATTTAACGGACGTGTGATCACAAGAAACGGAAAGATTACAGCCGAAGAAGCGCACACGATTGCCGAGGCGGCGCAGTTATACGGAAGCGGAGAAGTGACAATGACCTCTCGTCTGACGATGGAGATTCAGGGCGTTCCTTATGACAATATAGAACCGCTGCGGGAATATCTGATGCAGGCAGGACTTGAGATGGGAGGAACCGGCTCAAAAGTCCGTCCGGTTGTATCGTGCAAGGGAACGACTTGTCAGTACGGGCTGATCGATACGTTTGCATTGTCCGAAGAAATTCATGAAAGATTTTTCCATGGATACAGCGATGTGAAGCTGCCGCATAAATTTAAGATCGCGGTAGGAGGATGTCCGAATAATTGTGTAAAACCGGATCTGAATGATCTTGGAATTATCGGTCAGAAAGTTCCGTGGGTCGATCTTGAAAAGTGCCGTGGCTGCCGGATTTGCCAGGTAGAAAAAAATTGTCCGATCCATGCGGCAAAAATGGTGGACGGAAAGATTGTGATCGACGAAAATGTATGTAATCACTGTGGAAGGTGCATCAGTAAATGTCCGTTTGGTGTGACTGAAGAATTTGTTTCGGGGTATCGCGTATATATAGGCGGACGCTGGGGCAAGAAAGTAGCGCGGGGAAGATACCTTGAAAAAGTGTTTACAGATAAAGAAGAAGTGCTTGATATTGTGGAAAAAGCAATTCTTTTGTTCCGGGAACAGGGGATCACGGGAGAGCGATTTGCGGATACGGTTGAAAGACTCGGATTTGAAAATGTTCAGGAACAGCTTTTGGGAGATGGACTGTTAGCCCGCAAAGATGAAAACATAAGAGCGCAGAAACATTTGAAAGGCGGAGCAACTTGTTAAGAATTTTATAAAACGATAGAGTGCAGCATAGCGACTCATAAGACAGATTGAAGGTAAAGGGGAAAAAGAAAAATGAACAAAAACTATGAGGCATGGAAAAGAGGTTGGAAAAAACGAGCGGGCGCACTGGCGCTTTGCGGCGGAATATTGATTGCGGGGACGTCCGTCGTAGGAGCACAGGAAAACCCGTAGCAGGCGGCAGTGCAGTCAGAAGTACAGCTTGCAGAAGCAAACTCTAAAGAGAAGCTGCTTCCGTTAGATCAATATCTGAAAGACTGCTGGGCAAAGAAGCAGACGGCGATTGATTTAACCGCGTACAAAATAACGCATGAAGAATTGAACAAGGTGATTTTCGGTATCCACTATGAGGAACCGGAATATTATTGGACGATCCGAAACGATATAACCGATACAGATCCGCAAACAGGACTTTTGAAAACTTATTATCCTTATTATTCCGGCGAGACAGGAAGTCCTTTTGACCGTACGGAAGAATTGGAACGGGAATGGGAAATGGTTGAAGAGATGACGGAAAACTGTACGACTGATCTGGAAAAAGCGCTTGTAGTGCATGATCATCTGGTTAGAACAATTCAGTACAGTGCGTCATTGGGCGCTTTTGTGGCCCATGATATTGAAGGTGCCATTTTTGAGAAAAAATGTGTGTGTGAAGGATATGCATTGGCGTATAAGTATTACATGAATCGCCTGAATATTCCGTGTAAAGTAGTGAGTGGAGTTTCAAAAGGCCAGCCTCATGCGTGGAATCAGATTAAAATTAATGGAAAATGGTATTTTGTAGACGCGACATGGGATGACGGAAGCTGTGTGTTGGAGGAAAAAAGCCACCCTGTAAAACATGAATATTTCCTGAAAAGTGAGACGGAATTTTCAGATCACACATGGAACAGAGAAGGCTATGAAATTTGTAACGATACAACTTATGACAACGTAGAGTGGAAATGGGTTTCCAGAAAAATGGCCGCATATAAAGGCGGTTTATATGTTGCCGGATCATTCCCCAGAGACGGAGTGATAAAGAGCGGAATATGGAGGTATGATTCGGAAGACCCGACTCAGAAGGGAGAACTGGTCGTTGAGATCGAGGATGAGTGGCCGGTGACACAGTATAATAAAGGCAAGGGTTGTATGGAAATTGCATATTATGACGGGATGCTTTACTACAACACTCCGAAAGCTGTATGGAAATGGAACTTTGATAAGAATACAGAGCCGGAAAAAGTTTTTGAGTTAGAAGAAAATGTTTCGGGCAGTATCTGGTATTTGCATGTAGCGGACGGCAAAGTTTATTACGAGACGTCTCTTTACGAAAAGAATGAGAAAGAAAAGCGGGAGTATGTAATTGATGTAAACTATCAGAAAGTGAAACACCCGATCGCTGTGACAAGTCCGGTAATGACAGTTGAACTGGGAGGAAATGCAAAAGAGGTATTCCTGCAGGGGGCAGCTCCGGGAATCGTGACTTTTAAAGCGAACAACCCTGACATTTGTGACGTGGAAGAGGCGTACGCAGACAGATCGTGTAAGCTGATCCCGAAAAAGGCGGGTGAAGCGACTGTAACTGTGCATGCGACAGCTACAGATCACTATTTGGAAGGCTCGGTAGATGTAAAAATTATTGTCAAGGGTGATTCAAGCACAGAACAGAAGATCACGCTTCAGTATGAATCCGGTTCAAACGGTTCTTTAAGAGCGGTTAATGCGGCAACAGGAGAAAATTTATCAAATGGAGCGCAGATTCTTCCGAATACAGAAGTTCAATTTATGGCATCTCCGAACGAAGGTTATTCTGTGAAAAACTGGACGATTAACGGAGAAGTGTACAAAGAAAACGGTCAGGTTTATACTGGTACTACTATGAAATATGCGATTACAGCTTCATCAGGCATTGTAAAAGTCGAGTTTGTAAAAGATGAAGTTGAAGTTGTCAAAGGGGATGTAAACTTGAACGGAAAGGTTGAAATCGGCGATGTCCGTGAAGCCTTGAGAAGTATTTGTAAAAAGACACAACTGACAGAAACGCAGAAACAGGCGGGAGATATAAACAAAAACGGAACTGTTGATATCGAAGACTTGAGAACAATCCTGAGAGTTGTTTGCGGAAAAGTAGAAAGCCTGTAAGTGATGTAAATAGTAAATCGATAAGAAAAGCGGATGGTGATTGAGCTGTCCGCTTTTTGTAATGGGGAAGAGACGGATATTTGAATTTAAAGTACAAAAAAATCACCGTCCCCGCGGCTCTCAAGTCCGCAAAAACAGTGATTAGAATGCGCGATCAGGGGTTCGAACCCTGGACACCCTGATTAAGAGTCAGGTGCTCTACCAACTGAGCTAATCGCGCATGCAATAGTATGTTGTTTTACAACGCAAGAAAGATTATAATTTAAAATTTATGAAAAATCAACCCTTTTTAACAAAAAAATTCGATTTTCTTTATTTTTTCTTTTATTTTCGTCTTTATTTTACCGATTTGTTTTTACTTTTCATCTTTTGTTAAAAAATAGTATTGTTTTTGTCTGTATTTGCGGTTGTCACCGGCTGTGTGTACATGAGAATAAAAAGTTGTTTGTCAGGAGTGTTTGCGGGAACAGAAGTCTGAATTTAAGATTTTGTACACTTCATCAAAAGAATTTTTGATAATAAGAAGTTTTCGGTTAAGTCTCGGATGACAGTAGCATATTTCACAGAGACGGTATTTTTGATGTTTTCGTTTCATATAAACTCCTTTTAACGGAACGGATTGAGCGGACAGCTTAAATAAGCGAGGCCGGAAAGCGTCTCATACATCTTTCTATATTATATGAAAAAAACAGGGAGAGGTTCGTTGGAAGCGTCTCACCCTGCTTTTTATAGCATATCCGTGCTGCCGCCGTTATTTTCTCATTGCGATCAGTTTATTGATCGGGTTTCCTTTTGAAGAAAATTTTTCTTCATATTCTGTCATAATATTTTCTTTGTTTAGCTCTTTGTTGTGATGCAGATCGTATGTAAAAGCCTGAAGCGTCCATCCGGCTTCCTTTACCTGTTCCAGAGAAAAGTCAAAAAGAGGGGTGTTGTCCGTTTTGAACTCCACAAGTCCTTGCGATGGGAGGACTTTTTCATAACGGGATAAAAACTCTGTTGATGTAAGACGGCGTTTTGCATGACGTGATTTTGGCCATGGGTCGGAAAAATTCAGGTAAATGCGGTCGACTTCTGATTCGGCAAATACTTCCGGCAGTTCTCTTGCATCCATGCAGACAAAGCGGATATTCGGCAAATCTGAAAATTCTTCGGTGTCAAATTTTTCTACTGCCCGAAGCAGGACGCTGGAATATCGTTCGATTCCGATAAAGTTGATATTAGGATAGGTTTTTGCCATATTTAATAAGAAGCGTCCTTTTCCCATTCCGATCTCGATCCGTATCGGACGGTCGTTTCCGAAAACCGAAGTCCAGTTTCCGCGGAACTCTTTCGGATTCTTGATTACAGTAAAATGTGCCTGAAGAGTATCGTCGGCGCGGGGAATATTTCTAAGTCTCATATGTGTCTCCTTGTATTTTGGTCGTTATACTAGATTGTATCATAATATGCAGCATATGTCAGGTCAAAGATTTGCGGATGTTTGAGAATCGTTCCTGTTTAGGCAGAGGATAACATGGACGGATGTTAAGGGAATGTTAAAGGGAGCGCATTTTTGGAAGATGTGGCTTGCATTTTGGAGGAAAAGGTGTATCATAGGGATATATTATTGCTGACAGGAGGCTTTTTATGGACGCTATTTTGGATAAATTGACGGAAATTGAAAATGCAGCGTCTGCGATTGTTCGTCATGCAGAAGAGCAAAAAGACGTACTTGGACAGGAATTTGATGAAAAACGGAAAAAATTTGACGAGGACTTAGAAAATAAAACGAAAGCACGCCTTGAGAAAATCCGGGAACAGTTGGAAAAAGAACAGTCGAGAGTTCTTAACAGCAGCAGCGGCGCAAGTGAGGATACGATCTGCAGCCTCCGGAAAGAATATGAAGAGAAGCATACAGAATATGCGCATGAGATATTGAGACGGATCACAGAGGTGTAACTTATGGGAAATTTACTTAAGTACAGCGGGATTGTGACAAAGATCCGGGCAATGGAGGCGAAGCTTTTGACGCCGGAGCAGTTTGCGGATATAGCAAATTTACGAAGTGTTCCGGATATTGCGGACTATCTGCGGAAAAATACGGCGTATGCGGAAGTGCTTGACACTTTAACGGAAGATCAGATCCATCGAGGAAACATAGAGAAGGTGCTTGTGCAGTCGCTTTATCACGATTACACAAAGATTTACCGTTTCTGCGGGCAGAGTCAGAGAGAATTTATGAAGCTGATCATGAAAGGATACGAGATCGAGCTGATCAATTACTGTCTGCGTATCGTGATCAACCATTATAAGAAACCGTTTGATCTTAATTATAAAAGTGCGTTTTTTGACCGGTATTCGCAAATATCTATCGGAAAGCTGATCACAGCCAGAACGACAGATGAGCTTGTGGAAAATCTAAAAGAAACGGAGTATTACGCTCCGTTGAAAAAAATAAAAGATACCGATAATGTGACTCTTTATGATTACAATCTGGCGTTGGATCTTTATTATTATACATCTACATGGAAAGAGCAGAAGAAGATTTTGAAAAAGTCGGATCTTGAGCTGTTTATGAGAGATCGTGGGTCAAAGATCGATCTTTTGAATATTCAGTGGATCTACAGGGCGAAAAAGTATTACAATATGAAGCCCGCGGATATCTATCTGATGCTGATTCCGATACACTATAAAGTGTCAACAGAATTAGTGAAAGATATGGTGGAGGCTCCGGGAGTCGAGGAGTTTGAAAATGTCGTAATAAGAACAACTTATGCCCGGCATTATAATTTCAAACAAAATTTGACAATGGAGCAGATGTATGCGGACTGTCTGCATCATCTGTACACGGCAGACCGGCGAAAGAATCCGTATTCGGTCTCCGCGATCAACACCTATCTCTTCTTAAAAGAAGAAGAATTGAAAAAGCTGACAACCGTTATGGAATGCGTCCGGTACGGACTGAATCCGGGAGAAACGGCAGCATACATTGGAGGTAGAACCCGATGATCGTAAAGATGAAATTTATTAATATATCAGGTCCGCGAAATGATATCGACCGTGTTACCGATCAGTATCTTTCGCGGTATGAGATTCAGCTTGAGTCTGCGCTGTCGGAACTTAAGACAGTAGATAACTTAAGACCTTTTGTGGAGCTGAACCCCTACAGGGAAGTGTTAAGTAAGGCAAATGAATTTGTCGGATATCTTCCGAATGCAGAAACAGTAGAGCCGGATACGAAACTCGGTCTTGACGATATGTTTGAGCTTGTACGCAAGGCGGATGAAGATTATCGTACACTTCAGGAAAAAAAGGAAAAGCTTAAGCAGAAAATTGAAGAATACAGGGCGAAACAGCAGATCGTAGCGCCGTTTCGACCGTTGGAATGCGATCTTCACCGTGTGCTTCATTATCGATATATCACTTATCGTTTCGGCCGTATCGCAGTGGAATTTTATCATAAGATGCAAAAATATCTTATGGATGATCTAAAAGCAATCTTCGTAGAAGGAGAGCGGGATGAAAGTTATGTTTATGGAGTATATTTCGTTTCGCAGGCGGAGACACAGAAAGTTGACGCGGTATTCCGGTCGCTGCATTTTGAAAGAATCGAGTTGAAGGATGAATTTGAAGGAACTCCCGATACGGCATACCGGGTACTCGAAAACGAGATTGCCCGTGTCAATTTAGAAATTGAAGATCTGGATAAACAGGCAGGAGAGATGCTGGCGGACCGCGCTCCGCAGTTAGTTGCGGCAAGGGACAGGCTGGAAGAACTGTCCAATAACTTCGATGTGAGAAAACTTGCGGCCAGAATGGAAGATAAACAGGAAGATTACTATATTCTGTGCGGATGGATGGCGGAAGATGATGTAGATAAATTCGTTGAGGAAGTAAAGGAAGACGATAAAGTATTCGTCGTTGTGGAAGACGATCATGACGCATATTTCGGAGAACCGCCGACAAAGCTGGAAAATCCGAAATTATTCAAACCATTTGAAATGTTCGTCAGTATGTATGGACTCCCGGCACATAACGAGATGGATCCGACGATGTTTGTCGGTCTGACGTACTCATTTATCTTTGGAGTGATGTTCGGAGATGTCGGGCAGGGACTGCTTTTGATGATCGGCGGAGGATTGGTCTATAAGTTTAAGAAAGCGCCGCTTGCGGGGATTATTGCGACGGCAGGTGTTTTTTCCACGATCTTCGGATTTCTGTTTGGAAGTATTTTCGGATTTGAAGACGTTCTTCCGGCGCTGTGGATACGGCCGATCGATCATATGACGACTTTGCCGTTTCTCGGAAAGCTGAATACGGTGTTTATTGTTGCGGTGGCGTTCGGTATGTTTCTGATCATGGTTGCGATGGTGCTTCACATTATCAATGCGGTACGAGGGAAAAATATGGAAAGCGCATGGTTTGATCCGAACGGTGCGGCAGGACTTGTATTTTATCTTGCGGTCGTAGTGACAGTCGTTCTCTTTATGACGGGAAATCCGCTTCCGGGCGGAATCGTTATGGCGATCATGTTCGGAATCCCGCTTTTGCTCATCTTTTTCAGAGAACCCCTTACGAGGATGCTTCAGAAGCGGGCGGATAAGATGGAGACAGGAAAGGCAATGTTTGTTGTGCAGGGATTTTTTGAACTCTTTGAAACATTGCTCAGTTACTTCTCTAATACGATTTCCTTTATCCGTATCGGAGCGTTTGCGGTGAGTCATGCCGCGATCATGGAAGTTGTGCTGCAGTTGGCGGGAGCAGAGAGCGGAAGTCCGAACTGGGCAGGCGTGATCTTCGGAAACCTGTTCGTTTGCGGATTCGAAGGTCTGATCGTCGGAATCCAGGTGCTGCGTCTGGAATATTACGAACTGTTCAGCCGTTTTTATAAAGGCAGCGGTCATGCATTTGATCCGTATGCAAAAAGAAAGACAAAGAAAAACAGCCGAAAATAGATTTCTTAAAATTCATCATATCATAGGAGGAACTTACAATGACAATGGGAACAAAAATCGTTTTTATCATCACGCTGATCGTGAGCATTATCGTACCGTTTGGGTATTATCTTCTTGGGGAAAAGAGCAGAAAACGTTATAAAAGAGCAATAGGAACGAATGCTTTCTTCTTTTTCGGAGCGTTTGCGATTGCATCGATCATGCTTCTTGGCGGACCGAATGTACAGGCTGCGGAAGCTGTGACTGCCGATGCGGGATTCGCAACAGGCATGGGATATCTTGCGGCTGCGATCGTTACGGGACTTTCCTGTATCGGCGGCGGAATTGCGGTTGCCAGCGCAGCCAGCGCAGCGTTAGGTGCGATCAGTGAAGATTCAAGCGTACTCGGAAAATCTCTTATTTTTGTAGGTCTTGCAGAAGGAGTGTGTCTTTATGGTTTGATCATTTCCTTCATGATTTTAGGAAACCTGTAATAAAGATACATGCGGACGGCGCGGCGGGAGCAGCGTAAACGGTAAGGCAGAAAGGAAAAGGATCTGAAGTTATGAAGATGTATCTGATCAGCGACAATGTTGACACATATACCGGGATGCGTCTGGCAGGAGTAGACGGCATTGTCGTTCATGAACAAGATGAACTAAAGCAGGCGTTGGAACGTGTTCTTGAAGACAAAAGTATAGGAATTGTACTTTTGACAGAGAAATTCGGCAGGGAGTTTCCGGCGATCATCGATACATTCCGATTGGAACGTAAGATGCCGCTTCTTGTGGAAATTCCGGACCGGCACGGAACGGGACGAAAAAAAGATTTTATCACATCTTATATAACGGAAGCGATCGGATTGAAATTATAAGGCGGAGATATTCATTCCGACGAATGAAGAATACAGCGGACAAAGCAGTGATAGAGCAGAAAATAAATCAGGCAAATGAAGCAGATAAATCGTAGAAAAGGGAGGGCTTTCGGTTGACTCTTGAAGAAAAACTCACATATATGCAGACTGTGTCTATGGAGCAGGCGCGCGCAGAAGGAAATGCGATCATAGATGCGCACAGAGAAGCGCTGGAAAAAATATTCAGCGACCATAAGTCAGAGATGATGCGGCAGGCGGAAACGCGCATAAAAGCAGAGACGACAAATGCAAAACGGACAGTAAGTCAGGCATTGGCAAAGTCTCAGCTGGAGATTAAACGAAGCCAGGGAAAAGTGCAGCAGGAGCTGAAAGACAAAGTGTTTGAAGAAGCGATGCAGCTTGTGAACGATTATATGAAAACAAAAGCATACGACGACTTTCTTGTTAAGTGTATCCGAAAGGCAGAGCGGTTTGCAGGCGATGACCCGGTCGTTATTTATATTAATCCGTCCGATGAAAAAAAACGTACGGAGCTGGAAAAAGAAACCGGGGCGAAGCTTACGGTGAGTGCGGAAGATTTTATCGGCGGGGTGCGCGCGGTAATCCGTTCGCGTAATATTTTGATGGACCATTCGTTTAAAACGCAGATCCAGGACGAATATGACAAATTTTTGTTTTTAGGAGGTGACGGAATTGCTTAACACAGGAACGATTTATGGAATTAACGGACCTGTCATCTACCTGAAAGGAAATACAGGATTTCGTATGTCGGAAATGGTTTATGTCGGAAAACAAAAATTAGTAGGCGAAGTGATCGCTCTTGATAAAGACAGGACGACGATCCAGGTGTATGAAGAAACGACAGGACTTAGACCGGGAGAGGAAGTTGTCGCAAGCGGAAATGCGGTTTCGGTAACGCTTGCGCCGGGAATCCTGAATAATATATTTGACGGAATCGAGCGTCCGCTTGAGAGAATTGCAGAGACAGGCGGCGCGTTTATTACAAGAGGAGTCAGCGTGGATTCGCTTGACAGAGAGAAAAAATGGAAGACTCACATCGTCGTTGAAAAAGGTCAGTACCTTCATGGCGGAGATATTATAGCGGAAGTGCCGGAGACACATGCGATCCTTCACAAATGTATGATTCCTCCGGATGTGGAAGGAACGGTAAAAGAGGTTGTAAAAGACGGAGAGTATACGATCGATGAAACTCTCGTTATATTAGAACTTCCGGATGGCGGTGAAAAGAAGCTGACTATGACACAGCGGTGGCCGATCCGTGTGCCCCGCCCGACACATCACCGATTTCCGGCGTCTGTTCCGCTTGTGACCGGACAGCGTATCATCGATACGATGTTTCCGATCGCAAAGGGAGGAACTGCTGCGATTCCGGGAGGATTCGGAACCGGAAAGACAATGACTCAGCATCAGATCGCCAAATGGGCGGATGCGGATATTATTATTTACATCGGATGCGGAGAGCGTGGAAATGAGATGACGCAGGTTCTGGAAGAGTTCGGTGAATTGACAGACCCGCGGACAGGCAATCCGCTTATGGACAGAACAACGCTGATCGCAAATACGTCAAACATGCCGGTGGCTGCCCGTGAGGCAAGTATTTATACAGGACTTACGCTGGCGGAATATTACCGGGATATGGGATACGATGTGGCGATCATGGCAGATTCTACGTCCAGATGGGCCGAGGCACTGAGGGAACTTTCGGGACGTTTGGAAGAGATGCCGGCAGAAGAAGGATTTCCGGCTTATCTGGCATCAAGATTGTCGGCGTTTTACGAGAGAGCCGGAATGATGCACAATCTGAACGGAACAGACGGATCGGTTACGATCATCGGAGCGGTATCGCCTCAGGGCGGTGATTTTTCCGAGCCGGTCACACAGAATACGAAACGTTTTGTGCGCTGTTTTTGGGGACTGGATAAAAGTCTTGCGTATTCGAGACATTTTCCGGCAATTCATTGGCTCACAAGTTACAGCGAATATCTGAACGATTTAAGCCATTGGTATCAGGATAATGTATCCCCGCAGTTTGTTGATTATAGAAATAGGTTAATGGCGCTTCTGAATCAGGAGAGCAGCCTGTTGGAGATCGTAAAATTGATCGGAAGCGACGTTCTGCCGGATGATCAGAAGCTTGTACTTGAGATTGCCCGCGTGATCCGTTTGGGATTTTTACAGCAGAACGCATTTCATAAAGACGATACATGTGTCTCAATGGAAAAACAGTTTTTGATGATGGACACAATTTTATATCTTTATAAACAGGCAAGGACGCTTGTGACGATGGGGCATCCTATGTCTGTGCTGAAGGCGGAAAATATTTTCGACCGTGTAATCTCGATCAAATATGATGTGCCGAACGACAGATTAGAAATGTTTGCTCAATATCATCGTGATATCGACGCGTTTTATCAGAATGTTTTGGAAAAGAATGCATAAGGAGAACCGAAGATCATGTCAATCGAATATTTAGGATTAAGCAGCATCAACGGCCCGCTGATCGCGCTGGAGGGCGTACAGGATGCATTTTTCGACGAGATCGTGGAATTCGTCGTAGACGGTACGCAGAGAAAGATCGGCCGTATCGTAGAAATATATGAAGATAAAGCCGTTATTCAGGTATTTGAAGGCTCTGAAAATATGTCCCTGAAAAATACGCATACAAAACTGACAGGCCATCCGATGGAGATCGCGCTTTCGCCGGATATACTTGGCAGAACGTTTAACGGGATCGGAAATCCGATCGACGGACTTGGACCGATTGCTTCTACGTTAAGAAGAGACGTGAATGGATCTCCTCTCAATCCTGTGAAGAGAGAGTATCCTCGAAATTATATCAGAACAGGAATTTCTGCGATCGACGGACTGACGACGCTGATCCGCGGACAGAAACTGCCGATCTTTTCGGGAAATGGTCTGCCCCATGACCAACTGGCGGCGCAGATTGTAAAACAGGCGTCTCTGGGAGAAAATTCAGATGAAAAGTTCGCGATCGTATTTGCGGCAATGGGTGTAAAGCATGATGTGGCGGATTTCTTCCGCAATACGTTCGAGGAGAGCGGGGTTGCGGATCACGTAGCCATGTTTTTGAATCTGGCGAACGATCCTGTTGTGGAACGTCTTATCACGCCGAAAGTGGCATTGACGGCGGCGGAATATCTGGCGTTTGAACAGAATATGCATATTCTTGTAATCTTGACTGATATGACATCCTTTGCAGAAGCGATGCGTGAAGTTTCTTCGTCAAAAGGTGAGATTCCGAGCCGAAAAGGTTATCCGGGATACTTGTACAGTGAACTTGCCACGATTTACGAAAGAGCGGGGATCGTACAGGGAGTGAACGGTTCTGTAACACAGCTTCCGATTCTTACGATGCCAAATGACGATATCACACATCCGATTCCCGATCTGACGGGATATATTACAGAAGGGCAGATTGTACTTGACCGTCCCCTTAACGGACAGTCGATCTATCCGCCGATCAACATTCTTCCGTCATTGTCCCGTCTTATGAAAGACGGTATCGGCGAGGGATATACGAGAGAAGATCATCAGGATCTGGCAAATCAGTTGTTCTCCGCATATGCAAAAGTCGGAGATGCCCGAAATCTGGCGTCTGTTATAGGTGAGGATGAATTGTCGCCTATTGATAAGAAGTATCTTGAGTTCGGAAAAGAATTTGAAGAAAAATATATCGGTCAGGGAATGAATGAAAACCGTACAATGGAGGAGACGCTTGATCTCGGATGGAAACTGCTCGGACGTTTGCCGAGAGAAGAGCTTGACCGCGTTGATACGAAGATTCTTGATAAATATTATAAACCGTCTGAAGAAGAATAAGTTAGGGTGCAGAGAAACTGATCCTTTCAGAGTAAAAATAAAAGCGGGGAAGGAGGAGGCATATGGATCCGCGTACATTTCCGACAAAAGGAAATCTTATGCTGGCGAAAAATTCGCTTGCGTTGGCGAAGCAAGGTTATGATCTGATGGATAAAAAAAGAAATATACTGATCAGAGAACTGATGGATCTGATCGATGAAGCACGGACGATCCAAGAAGAGATCGACACGACGTTCACTTATGCGTATGAATGTCTGCAAAGGGCGAACATCGAAAACGGAATCAGCAATGTTGAGATGCTTGCATATACAGTTCCGATCGAAAATTCGATCACGATCCAGACGCGCAGTATTATGGGAACGGAAATCCCTCATGTCAAATATATGCCTGATGCCGGAAAGCCAACGTATTCATTTAGTACGACCCGTGAATCGATCGATAAGGCGAGAGAAGCATTCCGCAAGGTAAAAGATCTGACGGTGAAATTGTCTATGGTAGAAAATGCGGCGTACCGCCTTGCGGGAAATATCAAAAAGACGCAGAAGAGGGCAAATGCATTGCAGAATATCACGATTCCGATGTATACATCACTTGTATATACGATCACGAATGCTTTGGAAGAAAAAGAGCGTGAAGAATTTACCCGTTTGAAAGTAATTAAACGAATGAAAACAAAGAAACAAGGCGGCTGAGAAACCTTACTGATCTTTTGGTATGCCCGTTTGAATATATTTTACGCATGCCGGAATGAAAGGTGCAGGAAAGAGGAAGGAATCACAATGAGCAATGAGGAACAAAAGTCAATAACACCGGGCATTTACTTGTGGCTGATTGCAGTGAATATTTATATCAGCATGTTTGCGTTTGGCGGAGGTTATGTTGTTGTTCCTCTTGTACGCCGAAGTTTTGTTGAAAAGAAAAAGATATTTACAGAAGATGAGCTGATGGAGATGTCCGCTGTGGCGCAGTCAAGTCCGGGGGCGATCGCGGTGAATCTGGCGGCGTTGTCGGGGTATAAGGCGGCGGGAACGGCAGGGGCGGTGATTAGCTGTGCGGCTTCTGTAATTCCGCCGCTTGTGATTCTCGGAATCATTTCAGGATTTTATGATTTATTTATTGCAAATAAAATTGTTGCCGCTGTTTTAAAAGGAATGCAATCCGGAGTTGCGGCTTTGATCGTCAGTGTTGTAGCAGATATGTGCACTGTGATATTGAAAGAAAAATCATTTTTTCTTTTTTCCCTTATTCCGATCGCCTTTATAGCAAATTTTATTTTTGATGTAAATGTGGCGCTGATTCTGGCAGTATGCTGCGGGCTTTGTATCCTTCGGGTTTACGTAAGAAGCGGAGGTCACAAATGGAAATTCTTTTAAAATTATTTTTGACATTTTTGAAGATCGGCCTTGTCAGTATCGGAGGCGGGTATGCGGTAATCCCTTCGATCCATGAAGAAGTTGTAGTAAAAGCGGGATGGATCGGAGAAAAAGTATTTGCGGATATTATTACGATATCTCAGATGACGCCCGGTCCTCTGGCAGTGAATACATCTACGTTTGTCGGCTTGCAGATCGCAGGTGCGGCAGGCGCGGTTGTGGCAACAGTCGGATGCGTTTTTTGCGGAGTTGCGATTTCATTGACTCTGTATCGTTTTTTTCAGAAGCATAAAGAGTCAGTCTATATTTTTGAGACGCTTAACGGATTGAAAGCAGCTTCTCTGGGATTGATCGTATCAGCCGCGGCAACGATCATATTGCTTTCTTTTTTCGGAACAGGAGATCCGGATTTAAAAACAATGAAAGAATCGCTTGATATCGGCGCGGTAGCTATTTTCGGAGGAGTGTTGTTTTTGTCGCGGAAGCGGAAGATCAACCCGATCATGCTGATGCTCGTAAGCGGAGCGGCAGGTATAATTTTATACATGTAACTGTAAAAGTAAAAAAGTAAAGAAGGCGGTCTTGAATAGAAAAGCGGCAAAGGGTCTGATAAGGAAAGATCAGAAACAGAGGAAAGAGGTTTATGAGAGAAAAGAAAAATAAGAATGATAATGTAAATGACGTAAATGGCAAAAGAGATAATAAGAAAGCGGCCGGAAAATTTAAAAATTGGACAACAGCTCTTAGCATGGAGCTAAGGGAACATAAAAGTTCGGCTATAGTGTATTTTACATTGAGGGCGCTTGTGATCATTATGCTCGTGCTCCAACTTTTGAATCGGAATTATGAAAATGTATTTTTGTGTATACTTACGCTTCTTTTGCTTGTGATTCCGAGTTTGGCACAGATTACATTTAAAGTGGAACTGCCGACAGCATTGGAGATTATCATTCTTGTATTTATTTTTTCGGCAGAGATACTCGGCGAGATCAGTGAATTTTATCTTGTATTTCCGTTCTGGGATACAGTGTTACATACATTGAACGGTTTTCTTGCGGCGGCGATCGGATTTTCGCTTGTTGATCTGCTGAACAGAAGTGACCGGACGGTTTTTTCACTGTCGCCGCTTTTTACGGCAATCGTAGCGTTTTGTTTTTCGATGACGATCGGAGTTGTGTGGGAGTTTTTTGAGTTTGGGATGGATATGATCATGGAACTCGATATGCAGAAAGATACGGTTATCCATACGATTCGATCTGTTATGCTTGATCCGGGCGGACATAATGTGCCGTATGCGATACAAAACATAACAGATGTTGCGGTGAACGGACAATCTCTTGGATTGGGAGGATATCTTGATATCGGACTGCTTGATACGATGCAGGATTTGATCGTTAATTTTATCGGCGCGGCTGTATTTTCCGTACTTGGATTTTTCTATGTGAAAAGCAGAGGAAAAGGAAAGGTGGCAGGAAGCTTTATACCGAGAAGAAAAGCGCATGACAGAGACTTTTTGAGAATTGCGAGAGAGTCTTCGGAAGTGGAGCAAGATATACAGGAGAAATCGCAGAAAGTGCCGAAAGGCAGTGCAAAAAACGGAGACAGATGACAGAAAGAAGAAAAGGTATATGAAACAGGCGTCATAAGCGGCGCTTGGGAGACGGCAGTCGGTACAATAGATGTGGTTTTATAAACATTATCACAGAAACAAGTCTATTTTTGACAATGTTTGTTAAAAAATAGACATAAAGATTGTGGAAAGCGACAAAATATATTGCAAAAACAGCGGGTGCATTGTATATAATTTTTGATAATTTACAGAAAAAGAATATTGTTAAAAAAGAGAGATGAAAATTGAATAAATTTTCATCTTTTTTTATGTTATGAGGTGGCAAAATGAAAGAAAAAAACGGATTTTTTGCCAAAACAGAAAATAAAGTGGAAATATTGACAAAAATATTCTTCGGGTGTAATGTTTTACTCGACTTTTAGGGAAGCCGGAAATACAGAAAAAACGGCTTGTACCGAAAACGGTCGGACCTAAGAGATGAAGATATAACAGGGGTTCGATGGGGAACGGTTCTCGATGGAAAAGAGCTCTTTTTTTATACCCAAAACGAACGGAAGCCTGTAATAAAAAAGCAAAGAAAAAGGAGGGAGCAATACGGGAAATCTGACAGAAACATTGATGGAGGAACTGAATTGTAAAACGGTTTTGAAACTTCCTGTTTTAGGAGGAATTTCGGAATCGGTTGTTGTCACTTGGATCATTATGGCAGTTTTGGTTCTTTTATCCATTATATTAGTAAGAAACCTTAAGGTTGAAAATCCCGGAAAGGTACAGCTTGCATTGGAGTCAATGATCGGTTGGGCGCAGGATTTCTTTGAAGGAATTATCGGAAAAGAAAATAAAGCTTATGTGCCGTATCTTATCACGGTACTTCTTTATCTGGCAGTGTCGAATACGATCGGATTGTTAGGTTTTAAACCGCCGACAAAAGACTTGAATGTGACTGCGGCGCTGGCGATCATGAGTATGTGCGTGATTGAATTTTCGGGAATTCATAAAAACGGAGTAGTCCACTGGATGAAACATTTTGCAAAGCCGGTTCCGGTTGTGGCGCCGATTACGATATTGGAAATTGTGATCCGCCCATTGTCGCTTTGTATGCGGCTTTTCGGAAATATGCTGGCGGGATTTGTAGTGCTGGAACTTTTGAAATATTTTGTGCCGCTTATTTGCCCGATCCCCGTAAGTTTCTATTTTGATATCTTTGACGGGCTTCTTCAGGCATATGTATTTGTATTTCTGACCGCGTTATTTATGACGGAGGAAATGGAATAGAATCAAAAGATAAACAGCCGGGCTGTTTCAAATGATGGAAACGATTAAGAATAAAAAACAATCAATAAAAAACAATCAAACAGATTAAAAAATTAAAGGAGAACAAAAAACATGGAAGCAATTATAGCAATCGGAGCAGCAGTAGCAGTATTGACAGGTATCGGAGCAGGCGTCGGTATCGGTATCGCAACAGGAAAAGCGGCAGAAGCGATCGCAAGACAGCCGGAAGCAGAGAGTAAGATCAGTAAGAATCTGATTCTCGGATGTGCGCTTGCGGAGGCAACGGCTATTTATGGATTTATTATCGGAATTTTGATCATCATTCTTCTCGGTTAATAAAGTCAGATGTTACATTGTGAAAATGACGGGAAAGGCATGGGAAAAAGATGATAGAAATAAATATGAATCTTGTCTATACAATAATAAATGTGATAATTCTCTATCTCTTGCTGAGACATTTTCTGATCAAGCCTGTGACAGACATTATGGAGAAACGTAAACAACTGATTGCAGACGGACTGCAGAGCGCGCAGGATGCGCAGGATGGCGCTCTTAAAATGAAACAAGAATATGAAGCGGCGTTAAACGGAGCAAAACAGGAGTCTGTTCAGATCGTAGAAAATGCAAGAAAAAGCGCAAAGGCAGAGTATGACCGTATTCTGGAAGAAGCGGGGAACAAAGCGGACAGCATGATCGCGTCGGCAAAAGAGACAATCCGCATTGAACGGGAAAAAACGATCCATGAACTGAAGGGCGAGATCACCGGTCTTGCGATCGCTTCGGCGGCGAAGATTGCAGGCGGGAAGTCGGACGAAGAAAGAGAGAGTCAGTTGTTCGATCAGTTTCTAAGAGAAACAGGAGAGGGACACGGAAATGAAAACAAATAGAAAAGTAATTTGTTCTTCTTCGGCAGTGAGATACGCAGAAACGCTTTTTGAACTGAATATTCCGAAAGAGACGATAGAAAAAACTCGTGAAATATTTTCGGAAGTACCGCAGATCACAGATGTTCTGGACAATCCGACGATTCGTCAAGAGAAGAAGGAACAGGTCATAGATAAAGTGTTTCCGCGGGAAATGAGAAACTTTCTGAAGATTGTCTGCCGTTATCGTAAGGTTCGTCTGCTTGGAGAAATTTTTGACGCATACGATATGCGGGCAGATGAGGAGGAACAGATCATAAGAGCGGTTCTTTTTTACACGGCGCTTCCAAGTGAAGAACAAAAAAAAGGCATGGAATCGTTTTTGTGCAGAAAATACGGAGCAAAACGCGCGTATATTGAGATGAAAAAAGATGATTCTCTGATAGGCGGATTTATTCTGCGGGTAGGAAACGATGAGTATGACAGGAGCACGAAAGGCCGTCTGGACAGATTAGAACAAAGATTAACACGGAGGTGAGCGAGGTGAGTTCGATCAACTCAAATGAAATCATTTCGATCTTAAAAGAAGAGATTGAGAATTTTGATATGATGAGCAAAGACAGTGAAGTGGGAACTGTCATTACAGTAGGCGACGGGATCGCTTCGATTTATGGAATAGATCATGCGATGTACGGTGAGATCGTTACGTTTGAAAACGGATTGAAGGGAATGGTTCAGGATATCCGAAGAAACGAGATCGGCTGTATTCTTTTCGGAAGCGATACAAGAATCAGTGAAGGAACGAAAGTAACCCGTACGGGAAAGAGAGCCGGAGTTCCGGTTGGAGACGCTTATATAGGAAGAGTCGTAAATGCGCTTGGCGAGCCGATAGACGGAAAAGGAAGTATAGAAGCCGACGGTTATCGTCCGATTGAGCAGGAAGCGCCCGGAATCGTTGACAGAAAATCTGTCAGTGTTCCGATGGAGACGGGAATCCTTTCTATTGACTCTATGTTTCCGATCGGAAGAGGGCAAAGAGAGCTGATCATCGGAGACAGACAGACAGGGAAAACGTCGATCGCTCTTGATACGATTTTGAATCAAAAAGACAAAGATGTGATCTGTGTCTATGTTGCAATCGGACAGAAAGCGTCTACGGTAGCAAAAGTTGTTAATACATTAAAGACAAACGGCGCTCTTGATTATACGATCGTCGTGTCATCAACGGCAAGCGACTGCGCGCCGCTTCAGTATATTGCTCCATATGCGGGAACCGCAATGGCAGAATACTTTATGTATAAAGGAAAAGACGTATTGATCGTGTATGACGACCTGTCAAAACATGCGGTTGCATACAGGGCGCTTTCCCTTTTGCTCGGACGTTCTCCGGGACGAGAGGCTTACCCGGGAGATGTATTTTATCTTCACTCAAGACTGCTGGAACGCTCAAGCAGATTAAGTGATGAAAACGGCGGCGGTTCGATCACTGCGCTGCCGATCATCGAGACACAGGCAGGAGACGTATCTGCATATATTCCTACGAACGTGATCTCGATCACAGACGGACAGATCTTTTTGGAGAGCGGATTGTTTGCGGCGGGCATGCGTCCGGCGGTAAATGTCGGTCTTTCCGTATCGCGTGTAGGCGGGGCGGCACAGACGAAGGCGATGAAAAAAGCGTCGGGAAGTATCCGTATCGATCTCGCGCAGTATAGAGAGATGGAAGTGTTTACACAGTTTAGCTCGGACCTGGATCCTGCGACGAAGGAACAGCTGGAATATGGAAGCGGACTGATGGAACTTTTGAAACAGCCGTTATATCATCCGATGTCACTGCATGAAAAAGTAATTACTCTTTGTGCCGCGACACACAAAATATTCCTCGGCATCGATAAAAAAGAAATACGTCAGTTCCGTCTTGATCTCATGACGTGGTTTGATACGAAATACCCAAATATCGGCGAAGAGATCGAAGAGAAAAAAGTGTTGTCTGATGAATTGATCGATCAGATTGTGTTGATCGCAGAGGAATTTAAAAAGAGCAGGTGATAATATGGCAAATATCAGAGAGATACAAAGCCGTATCAACAGTGTAAAAGATACGATGAAGATTACGAACGCGATGTATATGATCTCTTCGTCGAAAATGACCCATGCGAAGAAAAAACTTGCGGATACAGAGCCTTACTTTTATGGCCTGCAAGGCGAAATATCGAGAATACTCAGACATTTGCCGGACTTGCATCATGGATATTTTTCGGCGCGCGAGAATGTTCCGGAAGGAGAGCGCAAGATCGGTTCGATCGTTATTACGGCGGATAAAGGACTGGCAGGGGCGTATAATCATAATATCGTGAAATTAGAAGAAGAGATACTGGCCCGTCCGGGAATTCATAAATTGTTTATCGTAGGAGAACTCGGTCGTCATTACTTTGCAAAGCGGGACGTGCAGATCGATACCAATTTTCAATATACGGTACAAAATCCGACGATGCACAGGGCGAGGGATATTGCCGCGGTTCTGCTCGACCAGTTCAGGGAGAGGGAATTGGACGAGATCTATATTGTTTATACGAGGATGGAAAATTCTGTTCAGGCAGAAGCAGAAGTAATGAAGCTTCTTCCGCTTGAAAGAAGCTCGTTTAACGAAATGAAAATGCCGTTGAACGTGCACAGAGAAGCAATCGCGCTGTATCCGTCTGCAGAAGCGGTAATGGATAGTATCATTCCGAATTATGTGACCGGAATCGTCTACGGAGCGCTTGTGGAAGCATATGCAAGCGAACATAACGCCCGCATGATGGCGATGAAATCTGCGACAGACAGTGCGAAAAGTCTGATCCATGACTTGTCGATCATATATAACAGAGCAAGGCAGGCGGCGATCACACAGGAAATTACAGAAGTGTGCAGCGGGGCAAGGGCACAGCGAAAATAGAAATGCAGCAGAAAAAAGCCGGGGCTGATACCTCGGGAAGATCAGTATGTCAAACAGGCGGCAGAATGCCGCTATAGTTCTAAGAAAGTGAGAAAGATCATGAATAAAGGAAAAATCATACAGGTTATGGGTCCTGTTGTAGACGTTGTGTTTCAAGACGGGAACCTTCCTTTTATCAAAGACGCTTTGGAAGTTGAAAATAACGGAAAGAAATGTGTTATGGAAGTGGCGCAGCATCTCGGAAACAATGAAGTTCGCTGTCTGATGCTGGCTGCAAGCGAAGGGCTTCACAAAGACATGGAAGTAACTGCAACAGGAGCGGGGATTAAAGTTCCGGTCGGAGAGAAGACGCTGGGAAGATTGTTTAACGTACTTGGAGAGACGGTAGATGACGGCGAACAGATCACAGATGCAGATCAGTGGGTGATTCACAGAGATCCTCCGACATTTGAAGACCAAAGCCCGGTTGTTGAGATCCTGGAAACGGGAATCAAAGTAATCGATCTTCTTGCTCCTTATGCAAAAGGGGGAAAGATCGGACTGTTTGGCGGCGCCGGAGTAGGAAAAACGGTGCTTATTCAGGAGCTGATCCGAAACATAGCGACAGAGCATGGCGGATACTCCATATTCACAGGAGTAGGAGAGCGTTCCCGTGAAGGAAATGACTTGTGGACAGAGATGAAAGAATCGGGAGTTCTTGAAAAGACGGCGTTAGTGTTCGGTCAGATGAACGAGCCGCCGGGAGCGCGTATGCGCGTGGCGGAAACAGGGCTTACTATGGCAGAATATTTCCGCGATGAAGAACACAGAAATGTTTTGTTGTTTATTGATAATATTTTCCGTTTTACACAGGCGGGATCGGAAGTGTCTGCGCTTCTTGGAAGAATGCCGTCGGCGGTCGGATATCAGCCGACGCTTGCTACGGAAATGGGAGAACTTCAGGAGAGGATCGCGTCAACGAAAAACGGTTCGGTTACTTCCGTACAGGCGGTATACGTTCCTGCCGACGACTTGACAGACCCGGCTCCGGCAACGACGTTTGCTCATTTGGATGCGACGACGGTTCTCTCGAGAAAAGTGGTAGAGCAAGGTATCTATCCGGCAGTTGATCCTCTGGAGTCAAGTTCCCGTATTTTGGAAGCGGAGATCGTTGGGGAAGAGCATTACGAAGTGGCGAACAAAGTGATCGCGATTCTTCAGAAATATAAAGAACTGCAGGATATTATCGCAATCCTCGGTATGGAAGAGTTGTCGGATGAAGATAAAGCAACCGTTATGCGTGCGAGAAAAATCCAGAAGTTTTTGTCGCAGCCGTTCTTTGTGGCTGAGACGTTTACCGGAGTTCCGGGAAAATATGTGCCGCTGAAAGAGACGATCCGAGGATTTAAGATGATCATCGACGGAGAGATGGACGAGTATCCTGAGTCGGCATTTTTCAATGTAGGTTCAATCGACGATGTGATCGAGAAAGCAAAGGCGGCGGAGTAGGCAGAGGTGTATTATGGATACATTTGGATTGAGAATCATAGCAAGTGATAAAGTATTTTTCAATGGAAGATGTAAGAAACTGACGATTCCGGCGCCGGACGGAGAAAAAGGCGTACTGGCGCACCATGAAAATATGGTGATCGCCGTTGTTGTCGGTATTGCGCGCATGGAATCAACAGAAGGTGAAGTGACGGAAATCGCAGTCGGAACAGGTTTTGCGGAGATCGTGAATAACCGTGTGACACTGCTCGTCGATACGGCGGAACGCCCGGAAGATATTGACGTGCGTCATGCCAGAGAACAAAGGGAACATGCACAAGAGCGGATGCGGCAGAAACAAAGCATTCAGGAATATTACCACACGCAGGCATCTCTTGCTCGGGCGATGAACCGCCTGAAACTTGCACAGGGAGCGAAAGACCTGATCCACTATTAAGTGTGACAGATGCTTACGGTTGTCGAAAGGATACATCGATAGCATGTTTGTGAAAAGAAACAGATAAAAAGAGTCAGATCACGAGTGACTGGCTCTTTTTTTATCTTGCATTTTATATGGCTGTATACTAAAATAATAATGCTTATGCAAGTAAATTATTTGCATTAAAATGCACAGAAAAATGTCAGACAGAACAGTTTAAATAAATATATGGATTTACAGATCAAAGAAAATGAAACGGGCGGGGAATTATGAGTGAAGGTTACAAAATCCGGTCTCTTAGCGAGATCGTAAACGAAATATTAAGTACGGTTCGCAGCTATTATGATGCGGAGTATGCTTATTATATTGAAAAAGACAGAGGAGACATCGAGACGATCTACGAGTGGTGCGATGAGAATATCGAGTGGCAGCGTGATCGGATGAAACTTCTCCCGGAAGAGCGTCAGCCGAAATGGATGAAAACAGAGATTACCGATACGACGGCTCGGGATTATAGCGTGTTTCTTCCGATCAGTGAAGATGTGACTGCTGTTCTTGCGGTTGTCGGAGTCAGACGGGGAGGCTGCACCATCGACTTGATGCGCGCTATCGTTCAGTATATTCCGCAGGCAATCGCACTGCAGAAGATGCAGAAGCAGCAGGAATATCTGAGTTATCATGACGATCTTACCGGTCTTTTGAACAGAAACAGTCTTGTTCACTATTTTGATACTGTGGATGAGAAGAAATTAAAATCGATCGGCGCGCTTTCCGTCGATATCAACGGACTGAAAAATTTTAATAAAGAGTTCGGGAGAGATTACGGAGACGAAGTCGTAATTCGTGTCGGAGAAGTTCTGGAGGAGTATTTTCACAGTGGGGAAGCATATCGGCTGACGGGAGATGAGTATCTCGTGCTTGTAGAAAATACGTCTTATCAGGATTTTACAAAACAGGTTCATGCGGTGCATACAAAGCTTGACAATATCAGTCTCGGACTTGTTTCTATCGGCTATGCGTGGGAGAAGATCGATATCGAGGTAGACAAGCTTGTCAACAACGCGGAAGTGATGATGCGCGAGGAAAAAAGAAAATATTACAAAAATTTGCAAAAAGGACATCACGAACCGATCATAAAAGAAGATCTTTTACAAGATATTGAAAACGGGAATTTTATCGTATGTCTTGTTCCGAAGATCGATACGCTCACAGGCGAGGTCGGCGGAGCGGAAGCGGTTGTGCGCTATCATCACAAAGATCTCGGAATAGTAGATCCGGGAAGATATCTTAATATGCTGGAAGAAACAAAACTTTCCCATTACCTTGATCTTTATGTGTTTGAGGAAGTGTGCAAAACGCTTCATAAATGGGAAGTAAGAGATATTCCGATGATCCCGGTTTCGGTGAATTTTGCAGGGGCAACTCTTCGGCAGGAAGGACTTGCGGATAAAATGCTGCATCTCATAGAAAAACATCATGTCAGATGCGAGTATCTCGAAGTTGAAGTTTCGGAATCAAGCAGCGATATGAATCAGGAGATGCTGGCAGAGACGAGCAGTAAGATACGAAAAGGAAATGTAAGAGTGATCTTGGATCATTTCGGTGCAAAAGATTCAAGTTTTTCGATCTTGTCTCTTATGGAGTTCGACGGATTGAAACTGGATAAGAGCGTGATTTCAAATATTGTCGGAAACGGAAGGAGCCGGATCGTGGCGCAGGCTGTTATCGACATATGCAGACAGTTGGGAGCGTCTGTTCAGGCAGCGGGCGTGGAAACTCAGGATCAGTTTAATGTACTCAGGGAGATCGGCTGTGATTATGCACAGGGAACATTGTTTAATAAACCGATCACGATTGAAACGTTTGAAGTGAGATATTTAAGAGACAGATAAGGAAAAGTATGGTAAAGGGATGGGCGGCGGACATTACGCCGCTTTACGATAAAGAAATATATATAAAATATTTTGAATGGCTTCCCCGTTTTCGGAAAGAAAAGGCAATGGCGCAGGCAGATCCTTTAAAGAGAGTGCAGAGCGTGGCGGCATGGAGTCTGTGGGAGAAGTTGAGGAAGAAATACAGACTTCCGAAGGAAACAGTGTTTAATCTGTCACATTCAGGGGAGTTTGTCATGTGTGCCGTCTGTATGGGAGGGGATTTGACAGAGGGAAAACGCATACAGGTCGGGTGTGATATTCAGCAGATCGGCAGGGCGCGGGAGCATTTGGCAAAACGGTATTTTTGCGGTTCGGAATATGAGGCAGTGATGTCGGGAAAGACACCGGAGGAGAGGGCGGATATATTTTACAGATACTGGGTGCTCAAAGAAAGTTTTTTGAAAGCGACAAGATTCGGTATGAAGCTTTCGCTTGACTCGTTTGAGATACGATTGGGAAATCCACCGGTTTTGATACGGAAACCGGATCTGTTTCGGCAAGCTTATTATTACCGGGAATATGAGCATCCGAATAAACTATATAAAATGGCGATCTGTTCTACAGAGAAAGAGATTGCCGCCGATATAGATATGGAGTTGAAATTATGAAAAAATTGACCGGAGAATTCCGGCTGAGACGAATGTTGGTCATCGGCATAGCGATCGGTCTTGTGGCGGGAGTTCTGTGTACAGGAGTTGCCGCGAAGTCGGTTTTGTCAAAAAATAAAGCGGAATTTGCCGCAGAAAAAGAAAAATTAAAAAAGAAAACAAATGAGCTGAAAGAAGAGATCATGAAGCATGAGGCGGCGAATAACAGCGCAGAGGCTTTAGGAAGCGACAAAGAAGGGTGGGCATTGGTTCTTGTCAACGACTCTCATCCTCTGGATGTTTCTTATGTGCCGGAATCTATGGTGGAGTTGGAAAGCGAACGGTTTGTCGATGCGCGTATCGAAGAACCTCTTCGGCAGATGCTTGACGATGGGGCAAAAGCGGGACTTAGTATGTATGTTGCTTCCGCTTACCGTTCTTCTGAGAAGCAGAAGGAAGTGTTTAATGCAACCATGCAGGACTGGATGGCAAACGGACGTACGCCTTTGGAAGCTTATGATGAGACGAAAAAGTCAGTGGCAGTTCCGGGAACGAGCGAACATGCGACCGGACTTGCAGTGGATATTATAGCGTCCGAGTATGAAGGTCTGGATGACCGGCAGGGAGAGACGGACGAACAAAAATGGCTGATGGAACATTGTTGGGAATATGGATTTATTTTAAGATATCCTCCGGAAAAGGTGGATATCACGGGAATCATTTATGAACCGTGGCATTATCGGTATGTAGGGAAAACGGCGGCGGAAGAGATCATGAAAAAGAATCTGACACTGGAAGAATATCTTCTTCAATAAAAAGCCTGACAGTACCGTGCAGAAGAATCGCATAAGTATAAGTATAAGCAACAGTCCGGTCCGCGCTGGTTCTAAAAACCGCATTGCGGAAAATCTCTTGACGCAGACTGGGAAAAAGAGATAGGATAAAGTATATGGGGAATACCGTAAAGGGTTGGTAAAGAGTATAAATATACATAAGGAGGAAAAAATGCAGGATTTAACATTTGGGGAACAAGTCAAGATCATTCTCGGAAGGAAAGGAATGACGATCAAGCAGCTTGCGGAATTGATCGAGGAAAAAACAGGGAAGAAAATGTCGAGACAGAACCTGACACAGCGTCTTGGCAGAGATAATTTTCAGGAACAGGATATGCGTATGATCGCGGAAATGCTTGAGTGTCCGTTTCATTTGAGTATCATGTCGGCAGAAGGGGCAGGGGAAGTAAGAAGCATTGCGGCGTTGGAGCGTGCGGCGGCAGCGAGAGTTGAAGCTGTAGAAGCCTCCGGTCATAAAGAGCTGACAGCAAAAGAGCAGGCAGAAGCGGAGTATGCAGAGCCGGAAGAAAAACTGATCGAAGAGACTGTGCCGGAGATGTTTGAGCATACAGAAGAGTTTGCACAAAACAAGGCAGAAGCAGAGTATATTGAACCGGAAGAACCTGTGGAAGCAGAGTATATTCAGACGGAAGAACCTGTGGAAGCAGAGTATATTCAGACGGAAGAACCTGTAGAGGCAGAGTATATCCAGCCGGAAGAACCTGTGGAAGCAGAGTATATCCAGCCGGAAGAATCTGTGGAGGCAGAATATATCCAGCCGGAAAAAGAAGCGGATATGAGTATGCCGGATACGGAAGGGTTAGAGACACCGGGAGAAGAGGTATCGAACGATCGCGATATGACGATCGGCGAATTATACGAAATTCATGAAGAGTTGAATGAACTTGAAAAGAACGTGCAGGCGGGCGAGTCGATAGAAGAGATTAAAAAGGAACTCGAAAAGCCGAAAAAAGAACGCAGGCTCGGAAGTTTTTTCAGAAGAAGAGATTCACAGTCAAAAGCGGAAAAAGAAGTTTCACCAAAAGAAAATGAAGTGCAGACGGATGCGGTCGGAGAAAGCGGTATCGGAGAAAATGTAAATCAAAACGATACGGATCATGCCGACAAAGCAGGAGCTGTAGTTCAAGATGAGTCTGTTTCGTCGGATGCAAAATGGACAGAAGATGCGGCAGAAGATGAAACGGCATTTGCAGAAAGCGGGAGCACGGAAGATTTTGAGCCGGTCATTACACATGATGATGCGGATGAGGATACTCAGGCAGGCGATGTGAATCCGTACACCGGAAAAGAATACCAGTCGAACAGCGTGCGGATGCATCCGACAAGGATCGGATACGTTCAGGTGTATGACCGTACGATCCATAAATGGACAGATATGACAGAGTGGGCATTTCTCGGACTTCAGGAACGTAAGAAAGCTTTACTCGGCAAGGCGTATGAACCGCCGATTTATCTCGATTGACGTTTCGTTTCAATTCGGCGGATAATTGAACAATAAGGAAAGTGATACAGCCCCGCAGAGTTTTCTGTGGGGTTGATTTGCAACGGCGATATGTCAAAGTTCGGGCTTGCCTGAGACTTGGCGGCCATTTACAACTTCGGAATGTGGATTTTGGCGCTTCCGCCTGTTTGCGGGAGGAAAGGAGACGATAACGTATGGAATGGAGCAGGCTGCTTTCGACAAAACGTGAGAGAGCAGGCGGGAATTTTGCAAAGGCGGGCGATCTAAGAAGTGAATTTGAAAAAGACTATCACCGCATAATCGGAAGTGCATCTTTTCGCCGGCTGCAGGATAAGACGCAGGTTTTCCCTCTTGATAAAAGCGATTTCGTAAGGACGAGGCTGACTCATTCTCTGGAAGTATCTTCGCTTGGGAAATCACTGGGGCAGACGATAGGAGAAAATATACTGGAGCATCGGAAAAACTCAGGATTTACGCCTCAGATGAAAGAGGATATTTCTCATATACTTGAGTGTGCGGGCTTGATCCATGACATCGGAAATCCTCCGTTCGGACATTTTGGAGAAATTGCGATCCGGTAATGGTTTGAAAGAAATCTTCCGAAACTTACGTTTTGCCAAAAGAATGTTTCCGAGATGTTTACCGCGCAGATGAAACAGGATTTTTTTCACTTTGAAGGAAATGCTCAGGCGCTTCGTCTTGTGACAAGACTGCACTATCTTGTCGATGAGCATGGTATGAATCTGACATATGCGCTCCTGAATACGATCATTAAATACCCCGGATCATCTTTGCAGATAGATGAGAACAGTGGAAATATAAAAGACCGGAAGATGGGATATTATTTTGCGGACGAGGAAATATTTCATAAAGTGACAAAAGAGACAGGGGCGGGAAGAAACCGGCATCCGCTGACATATATGTTGGAAGCGGCGGATGATCTTGCCTATAAGACGGCGGATATTGAAGATTCTTTTGTGAAAGGATTTATCCGATATGCGGATCTGGAGCGGGAACTAAAAGAGTTGGAAGAGAAGAAACGAAACGGTACGTTTCGACCCGCATACAGACTTCGGCAGCTTTACGAGAGGGGAATACAAAAGCGGGTGCATGATCCGGAATCTTACGCCGTGAAAAATTGGATTGTAAATGCACAGGGATTTTTGCTTAACTGTGCGACAGAAGGATTTATGGCGAATTACGATGCGATCATGTCGGGAAAGTTCGGTCAGGATCTGTTTTACGGAACAAACGGGGAAGAACTGATGGAACTGCTTGGAGACATGGCGGACAGATATGTTTTTTCATCAATGGCAATCTACAAGATGGAAGTATCTGAGTCGGCTGTTATAGATTATTTGATGGAGCGTCTTGTACAGGCGGCTTTGTATTTCGATACAAAAGAAAAGCAGGGAACGATTGACAGGAGAGTAATATCGTTTATATCGGATAATTATAAGAATGCATACCGAATCCAATCAGAAGGCAAAAGCGAAGCGGAGAAATTGTATCTCCGCCTGCTGCTTGTGACGGATTATGTGTGCGGTATGACAGATAGTTATGCAAAACGTCTCTATCAGGAAATGAACGGGATCATCTAGGCCGGAGTCCGACACAGCGAAACCAATGACCGAAATCAGCGTTTGCGTTTCGCTCGTCGTCAGTCAGCATATCAGAATCGGCGTAAGATCTGCAGAAGCGTGGGAAACCGAAAAGGTCTGCCGCGCGGGCTTCTCTTAAGTCATATATGCCGGGAACTCCGAGCCAGAGCCGTCCGTTTTGCTCGGTAAGGAGAAGATGCCCGTAACTGTGGTAACCGTGCAGAAGAAAACTGTTGTTTGAAAGAAACCAAAATTTCCGAGGAAGAACTGTCAGATCGGAAAGCGATAGTTTTCGCGGAAGAGAAAGACCGGTTTTTGAGATCTCATTTTGCCGCACTTCTCCCCGGATGGAGGAATTTGATTCGCTTTTCGCGCGAGGTTCTGGTTCATCCGGTGATTCGTCTTTCGTGGGAGGTTTTGTCTCATCCGGTGATTCGTCTTTCGTGGGAGGTTTTGTCTCATCCGGTGATTCGTCTTTCGCGGGAGGTTTTGTCTCATCCGGTGATTCGTCTTTCGCGCGAGGCTCCGCCTCATCCGGTGATTCGCTTTTTGTGAGAGGATTCGCCTTCTCCTGAGAGTTGTTCTGCGGGCTGTCCGGTCTGGTGGATAGGGAGGCGGGATATGAGTCGCTTTGAATCGTGGAGTCGGTATCCAGAAAATGAATTTGATCTGAATCTATGTTTTCAGGACAGTTCGGCGTAAGCCAAAGGGAGGATGACTCGGAACATTTCAGGAAAAACCCGTCGATCGATTCGAGACGGCGGCATTCGGGGAAGGAAGATTGCGGAGCGCAGAAACGTATGCTGTGTGTCATGGAGTCAATGGGAAAATGAGCGATCTGTTTTGCGCAGATTTGATTTTCCTTGAAAAAGAACGCATACATTTCCGCCTCGAAAACATTTTCAAGGCTGATGCTTCGGATGTGTGCCTGAAAAATACAGGATTGATAGCGGCGGCAGATTTTCAGAAATCCCGCATTGCGCTTTCGTACATTGTTTTCATATTCATATAGATAAAAAGTACCCGTGTCCATCTTTTACCTCGATTCTTGTCTTTTTAATCTAATCTATTCATGAAAGAAAAGAAAAAGAACGTATGGGAGGAAAGAAAGCGGAGGAACATACAGGAGGGATATAATGGAAGAAAATGAGAAGTTGAAGTTAGATGAAAAGTATATGCGGGCAGCCATTAAACAGGCGCAAAAAGCATATGCGATTAATGAAACACCGATCGGATGCGTTATTGTTTATGAAGGAAAGATCATAGGCAGAGGTTATAACAGAAGGAATACAGATAAAGACCCGTTGGCACATGCGGAGATTAAGGCAATCAAAAAGGCAAGCAAAAAAATGGGAGACTGGAGGCTGGAGCAATGTACAATGTATGTGACGTTAGAGCCATGTCAAATGTGCGCAGGAGCAATCATTCAGTCGAGGCTGACCCGCGTTGTTGTCGGATGCATGAATCCAAAAGCAGGATGTGCGGGATCGGTTTTGAATCTTTTGGATATAAAACAATTTAATCACCAGGCAGAATTGACAACCGGAGTGCTTGAGGAAGAGTGCAGTGCGCTTATGACCGGATTTTTCAGGGAACTGAGGGAAAAGAATCGCCGGAAGCGCTAAAGGCACATTCCGGGATTGTAAGCGGTCGCCAAGGTCTCCGGCAAGTCCGGACTTTAGCTCGCTGCCATTACAAAAAGAAAGCCCGTGCAGACGTTACAGCAGTATAGCTGTTTCGGCACGGACTTTTCATTGAGATCATATAAACTTTATAAATACTTTTTCGTGCATTGTGCTTCGAGCTAGGCTAACAGACGTTACTTAGGCAGTTAACTCAGTTCAGGCGCCCTTACGGCACCCGGAAGGTTCTGCTTAGTGCTGCTCCGTTCCCGACCTGACACGATTCACAGATTCCCGTCGCGTAAGACCCAAACATCAACGCCACTTACCTAAGGCAGCTCTGCCGGCTGTCGCCCTCTGCACAATATCACCCCTGCTATAGCGGATTGCAGGTACAAGGTACCGCTAACACCCCGGCTGCACGAGTCTTAATTTTACATGGTTTTAAGAGAAATGTCAATGAATAGAGCGCAAAATCACAGTAAAATGTAACAGTTCTTTGCGGCGGATTATTTTTAGTGTTATTATAGAGTATAAATTTTGTTGGAAAAAGAGATAGGAGAAATTATGAAGGTACTATTAGCGGCAGTAAATGCAAAATATATTCATTCAAATCTTGCCGTCCACAGCTTAAAAGCATATGCGCGAACTTATACGGAAGAAATCGAAGTTGCGGAATATACGATCAATCAGACGTTTGATGCGATCTTGCAGGATATATATAGGAGAAAACCGGACCTATTGGGAATTTCCTGCTATTTGTGGAATATTGAATATGTAGGACAGCTTTTGAGAGAACTGCCGAAGATTCTTCCGGATACAAAAATCTGGCTTGGAGGTCCTGAGGTATCTTACGATGCGAAGGCTGTGCTGGAACAGTATCCGAAAGTAGAAGGCGTGATGTGCGGAGAAGGGGAAGAGACGTTTGCGGAACTGCTCCGTGTTTATCATGAAGAAAAAGGGGCGCTTTGTTCCGGAGTAAAAAGAGATGAACTCTTTTCTGATATTCCGGGAATTGCTTATAGAAATAAGGACAAAGCTGTAATCCAAAATGATTTTCGTCCTGTTATTGATTTGAGCACGATTCCGTTTGTCTATGATCATATTGAAGATTTTGAGAACAGGATCATCTATTATGAATCGAGCAGAGGATGTCCTTTTTCATGCAGTTACTGCCTTTCCTCTATCGACAAATGTTTACGTTTCCGGGAGATAGAGCTCGTAAAAAAAGAACTTCAGTTTTTTATCGACAAGAAAGTACCTCAGGTGAAATTTGTGGATCGGACGTTTAATTGCCGGCATGATCATGCGATGGCGATCTGGACTTATATTCATGAGCATGATAACGGGATCACAAATTTTCATTTTGAAGTTTCCGCGGATTTATTGAATGAAAAAGAGATCGCGTTGATCAATCGTATGCGCCCGGGGCTGATCCAGCTTGAGATCGGTGTTCAATCGGCAAATGAGATTACGATTCGGGAAATCAACAGAACGATGAAAATCGATATTTTGTCAACGATTGTTGACAAAATTAAAAAAGGAAACAATGTGCATCAGCACCTCGATCTTATCGCAGGATTGCCGTATGAAGGATATGAAAGCTTCGGAAAATCATTTGACCGTGTATATAAAATGAATCCGGAGCAGCTTCAGCTTGGTTTTCTGAAAGTTTTAAAAGGATCTGTTATGCATGACAGGGCGCAGGAATACGGGATTGTGTATCAGGATCGTGCGCCGTATGAAGTCCTTTCTACAAAATGGCTTACTTATGCGGAGGTCATCCGGTTAAAGCAGATAGAAGAGATGGTTGAAGTGTATTATAACAGCGGGCAGTTTTGCTGTACGATGGCGGCATTAGAGCAAGAATTTGCATCTCCGTTTTGTATGTATGAATGTCTGGCGGCATATTATGATGAAAAAAATGCATTTGCCGTAAGTCATTCACGGATCGGAAGGTATGAGATCTTATATGATTTTATCGTGAAAACGTGTAAAGAAAGATCGGAACAATATATGGAAATGTTGACATTGGATATGTATTTGAGGGATAATGTGAAAAAACGTCCGGAATTTCTTAGAGAAAGCGGAGTTTCATCGGATGAAGCGGCGGCATTTTATAAAAAAGAAGAGAAAGAGCGGACCTATTTGAAAGCATATGAAGGATACGACAGACGTCAGATGAGAAAAATGACTCATTTGGAACGAATTGACGGGAAAACAGTGTTGTTTGATTATAAAAACCGAGATCCGCTCACAGGAAACGCGGCGATTTATTATCTGTCAGAGTAAAGGACAGGCAGACATACTGAAAGCGGCGGAGCTGTCAATTTTTAAAATAACAATGGAAGGAAAAGCAAAGAAATATGAAGATCGGAAAGATCTCACCGACTATATGGAACCGGTCGGTGAAAAAGAAAGTTCATATGGATCAGACGGACGGAAGTTTTTCGTGGGCAGACGTATGTGTTTGCGGCGGCCATGCCGGGATAGGGTATTATGCGGTTTTGGGCGCGGCGGGAGAACTGGCAGCCCGCAAAATACAGGCAGAAGGGATATCGGTAAGAATTCTTTTTCCGGAAGAGACAGAGGAAGAGTTTCTTGCGGATGTTTGTGGGGAAATCCAAAAAGGCTGCGAGTGCATTAAAGCAAAGCTGACGTCTTTGTCGGCAGAGGGAACGGCGGCGGTGCAAACTCCGATCGTGTACGCATGTGCAGGCGGAACGAAAGTACAAGATCCGGGGATGCATGCATTAGAAGAGACTGCAGATAAAAAAACGGGAAACAGACAGAAGTTTGTTAAAAATCGAGAATTGCTCTTATGCGGATATGCAGGTCTGGAAGGTTCTCTTCGCATTTTAGAAGCGGCGGAGGAAGAATTATCGCAAAGATTTATTAACACATTTTTGATGCAGGCAAAAAAGCTTCGTGATCAGCTCATAACGCCGGAGCAGATTTTAGAGGCGGCAAAAGGAAGAGATATTTCGGTTTGGCAGATCGGAAGCGGAGGCATCTTGGCGGCCTTATGGGAAATGGCAGAGGAAGAAAAGATCGGTTTTGAAATTGCAATGGGATCGATCTCGCTGAAGCAGGAGACTGTAGAAATCTGCGAATATTATCGTCTGAATCCGTATCAGCTGACTTCTGCCGGAAGTTATCTGATCTTGACCGATGAAGCGGATCAGGTGATTGAAGTGCTGGAAAAGGCGGGGGCGCGAGCCGTCAGGCTTGGGGTTGCCAAAGCGCAGAATGCGCGGGTGATCACAAGCAAAGAAGAGATAAGATATCTGGACAGACCTGCGCCGGATGAACTGGCGAGATGGCAGAAGGATTATAAAAAGTGTGAAAAATAATAAAAATACATACAGATGAAAAGTTTTATCCATGATAAAATATTATTTTACAACAAGTAAAACGGAAATGATATATAAAGGTATAGGAGGCAGAAAATGAACGAGAAAAAAGAAGCGTTGAGAATGGAGATTTTGAAGTATATCGAAAAGCACAGCCGGGTAGAGCTTGGAGAACTGGCAGTGTTAGTCGGTGTGGAAGAAACAGATGTGGCAAATGAGATCGCAGATATGGAGAAAGAGAAGATCATCTGCGGATATCATACGCTGATCGACTGGGATAAAGCCGGCGTAGAGATGGTGACGGCGCTGATCGAAGTGCGTGTGACGCCGCAAAGAGACAGCGGATTCGATCGGATCGCGGAACGGTTATATAACTATCCGGAAGTATATGCGGTTTATCTTATTTCCGGAAGTTATGACCTGCTTGTAACTTTGGAAGGCAAGACGCTGAAAGAAGTATCGAGATTCGTATCTGAACGTCTGTCTACGATTGACGGCGTTTTGAGCACGGCAACTTATTTTATATTGAAAAAATATAAAGACCACGGAACGATCATGGGCGTGAAAAAAGGGTCGGAAAGGATACCGGTGACACTGTAATGAGAAATCCATTATCAAGAAAAATCGTTGAGATACAACCGTCCGGCATCCGTAAATTTTTTGATGTGGCGAACGAGATGGAAGACGCAATTTCCCTCGGAGTAGGAGAACCGGACTTTGATACGCCATGGCGCATAAGAGAAGAAGGAATGTTTTCCCTTGAAAAAGGAAGGACGTTTTATACTTCTAATGCCGGATTAAAAGAACTGAGAAAAGAGATCTGTAATTATCTTGAGAGAAAGATCCATGTAAAATACGATGCAGTACATGAAACACTTGTCACTGTAGGCGGAAGCGAGGCAATAGATGTCGGACTTCGCTGTATGCTTGACCCCGGAGATGAAGTGCTCATTCCGCAGCCGAGTTATGTGTCTTATCTGCCGTGTACGGTTATGGCAGACGGAGTTCCGGTGATCATTCCTCTTCAGGAAAAAAATGAATTTAAACTGACGGCAGAAGAACTTGAAAAATATACGACGCCTAAGACAAAGGTTCTCGTTCTTCCGTTTCCGAACAATCCGACAGGAGCGATCATGACGCGGGAAGATTTAGAACCGATCGCAAAATTTGTCGAAGAGCATGATCTGTATGTCATGTCTGACGAGATTTATTCGGAACTTACATATAAAGAAGAACATGTATCGATTGCGAGCCTTCCGGGAATGAGAGAGAGGACGCTTGTTATTAACGGATTTTCAAAAGGGTTTGCAATGACAGGCTGGAGACTCGGATATTGCTGCGGACCGGAAGTTATCATATCTCAGATGACGAAGCTTCATCAGTTTGCAATCATGTGTGCGCCTACAAACAGCCAGTATGCGGCTGTGCAAGGACTTAGAAACTGTGGGGATGAAGTAGAAGAAATGAGGAAATCCTATAACCAGAGACGGCGCTTCCTCATGCATGAGTTTAAAAAGATGGGACTGGAATGCTTTGAACCGTTCGGAGCGTTTTATGTTTTCCCGAGTATTAAACAATTTGGAATGACTTCAGAAGAATTTGCAACCCGGCTGTTAAATGAAGAGAAAGTCGCAGTTGTTCCGGGAACGGCGTTCGGCGAATGCGGCGAAGGATTTTTGAGAATATCCTACGCATATTCGTTGGAAGATCTAAAAGAAGCAATCGGCCGGCTGGAAAGATTTATCGGGCGATTGAGAAATGAGAGAAAATAATTATGCTGAATATTGTACTTTATGAGCCGGAGATTCCGGCCAATACCGGAAATATCGGAAGAACATGTGTGGCAACAGGGACGCGTCTTCATCTGATCGAGCCTCTTGGATTCAAATTATCCGAAAAGGCATTGAAGCGCGCGGGGATGGATTACTGGAATGATCTGGATGTCACGACTTATATTGATTATGCGGATTTCCTTGAGAAAAATCCGGGTGCCAAAATCTATATGGCAACTACAAAAGCGAAAAAAGTATATACCGAAGCGGCGTATGAACCGGATTGTTACATTATGTTCGGAAAAGAGAGCGCAGGTATACCGGAGGAGATTCTTGTAGATCATGAAGATACTTGCGTGCGCATTCCGATGATGGGACAGATCAGATCTTTGAATCTTGGAAATTCTGTGGCGGTTGTTCTCTATGAAGCTCTTCGTCAAAACGGATTTGCGAAAATGGAGTTGGAAGGAGAGCTTCATGAATTAGAATGGCATGGGAATACCTGAACGAAATAAGTTGTGAAAATATGTGCAAAATGACGAAATAATGTAAAAAAATTCGGGAAAAGTGTAGTTCACTATTGAAGACTTTCGGTATATAATAGTGTCAATGTGCTAAGAAACTGCTAAGAAACGTTTGCGGTTACATCGGTTCGGATAAGGTGCGGGAGGACGTTTTACATTCGTTTAACGTTGAATCTGTACACTGTGTTACGTCTGTTCAGATAGGGCACAGGAGGAGGGAATCGTTTCCCGAAAAGGGAACGTCCCGTATGAAGCGGGAAAGTATGGTAAAACTAAAAAGATAGAAAAGAAAGCGGAAGGTGGTGTTGCGGAAATGGTAGAAGAAACGATCAAATCTATCCGGGAAACAGAAAATAAGGCAGATCAGATCGTAAAAGAAGCGGAACAGGAAAGCAAGAGAATCCTCGAGACCGCGAAAGAAGAAGCAAAACAGGCTGCCGACAAGCTGATTGACGAAGCAAAGTCAGACGCTTTGAAAACAGCAAATCAGGCAAAGAAAGACGGAGAAGTTATGCTGGCACAGGCGGCGGAAGAAACGCGCAGAGAAGCAGAACAGATGAAAAAGGCGGCTCTTGAACGAAAGAAAGAGGCGGCTGCTCTTGTGTTGGAAAGATTGACATAACAGAAATAAGACTGTAAAGGAGGGATAGACAGATGGCGGTACTTAAGATGCAGAGAATCAGCATCTGCGCCTTAAAGAAAGACCGAAAAGCAATCCTCGAAAAATTACAGAGCCTCGGTGTTGTGGAGATCAATCATGTAATCGAAGAAGATGAAGATTTTAAGAAGATGGACACTGCAGGGCAAAAGGCAGGTTTCGAGAAAGCGTCGACTCTGGCAGAACAGGCGATCGATATTCTTGATAAATATGTTCCTGAGAAGAAGTCGATGTTTGCATCTTTAGAAGGAAAGGCATTGATTGAGCGGGAAGAAGAAGAGCGGATTCGCAATGAGCGAAGAGATCTTCTGAAAACGGCAAAACAGATCGGAAGGCTGGATAAAGAGCGCTCTGAACAGATGGCGGAGATTACGAAACTGAACAACAGTATCGAGAGTCTCAATCCGTGGATCAGCCTGGACGTTCCGCTGACACCGGCAGAGACAGACCGGACGGCAGTATTTTTCGGAACGATGCCGGGAGGTACTGACGCGGAGACGGTATATGGGATTTTGGCAGAGAAAGCGCCGGATATAACCGGAGCAGATGTAAACATTGTTTCATCAGAACCGGGCATGGTATATCTAGCAGTCGTCTGCATGAAAGAAGATGTGCAGGCAGCGGAAGATGCGCTTAGAAGCGCCGGGTTTGCAAGACCTTCCCAGATGTGGGGAGACGTTCCGAAGTTTCAAAAAGAAGAGCTGGAAAGTGAGATCGCAGACTGCAGAGCGCGGATCGAACAGATCGAGAATGAGGTGAAAGACCTTTCGGATCAGAGAGAAAAATTAAAAATATTAGCGGATTACTACAGAGTACGCGCGGACAAATACGCAGTGCTCGGTCAGATCCCGCAGTCGGAGAGAACATTTGTCATAAGCGGATACATTCCTCAGTGTGAGGCGGCGCATCTTTCCGGTTATCTGACAGAAAAATATGACTGTATGGTAGATGTTGAGGAACTGCAGGAAAACGAAGAAGCTCCGGTTATTTTAAAGAACAATCCGTTTTCGGCAAGTGTGGAGGGCGTTGTAGAGTCTTACGGACTTCCTCACAAAGGGGAGCTTGATCCTACGACGATCATGTCGTTTTTCTATGTATTCTTTTTCGGAATGATGCTTTCGGATGCGGCGTATGGAGCGATCGTGGCAATCGTCTGCGCTGTGCTTGTGAAGAAATTCCCGAGAATGTCTCAGGGAATGAAAAAATCGATGAAATTATTCTTCTATTGTGGATTATCCACTCTTGTGTGGGGAATTTTATTCGGAGGATATTTCGGAAATATCGTAGATGTTGTTTCGGAGAAGTTTTTCGGAACGACGATCACCGTTCCGGCGCTTTGGTTTGTGCCGTTGAACGACCCGATGAAACTGCTTGTGTTCTCACTGTTATTCGGTGTCATCCACCTGTTTGTGGGACTGGGGATCAAAGGATATCTCTGTCTGAAAGACGGAAAAGTGATGGACTTCTTCTGTGACGTTGTTCTTTGGTTTATGCTTTTGATCGGTCTTATATTGATGCTTTTGCCGAGCGATATTTTTGCATCTATCGCACAGATGAATATTGTATTTCCGGCATGGCTCAATGCAGGAGCGAAGGCATTGGCGATAGCAGGAGCGGTGGGAATCGTGCTTATGTCGGGAAGAGAGAAGAAAAACCCGGCGCTTCGTCTGGCGCTTGGCGCATATGATCTTTACAATGTGAGCGGCTGGCTCAGCGACGTGTTGTCTTACTCTCGTCTGCTGGCGCTCGGACTTGCAACCGGAGTAATCGCATCGGTTATTAACCAGATGGGAAGCATGCTTCCGAATAATGTGATCGGCGTGATCGCATTTGTCGTAATTTTTATCGCAGGTCATACGCTCAATCTGGCGATCAATCTTTTGGGTGCGTATGTACACACAAACCGTTTGCAGTTTGTGGAGTTTTTCGGGAAATTTTACGAAGGCGGCGGAGAGCCGTTTAATCCTTTTAAAGAAAATACAAAATATGCAGATGTTAAGGAGGAAACTTTATCATGAATATTGCGGAAAATTTAGGAATTGTTTATGCACTGCTCGGAGCGGCAGTTGCGGTATTGTTTGCCGGAGCAGGATCGGCGATCGGAGTAGGTATTGCAGGACAGGCAGCGGCAGGCGTTGTGACAGAAGATCCGAGTAAGTTTGCAAAAGTGCTTATTATCCAGCTCCTTCCGGGTACACAGGGTCTGTATGGACTGCTTGTAGGATTTATCACACTTTCAAAGATCGGTATTCTCGGAGGCGGAGCATTGGATGTTTCCGTATCTTCAGGTCTTTTGATATTGGCAGCGTGTCTTCCGATCGGTATCGTAGGACTTCTTTCAGGAATTGCACAGGGAAAAACGGCGGCATCGTCTATCGGAATCGTCGCAAAGAAACCGGAGCAGTTCGGTAAAGCTATGTTGTTCCCGGCTATGGTTGAGACATACGCTATTCTGGCGCTGCTGATCTCATTCCTTGCCGTAAACGGAATTCAGATTTAAGGAAAAGACGTCTGGTTTGGAATTGATGAAAAGGAGACAGCGATAAATGAGCGGATTAGATAAAATGAAATCCCGGATTTTCGAGGAGGCAGAGCAGTCTGCGGCAGAACTTCTCGATCAGGCAAAAAAAGATGCGGAAAAGATCGTGAAAGATGCGGTTGAAAAAGCCGGGGCGGATGCAGAACATATCCGTGTAAAAGCTGCGGCTGACGCGAAAGAATATGCAAAACGGGCGGAATCGTCGGCTGATATGAACAGAAAACAGGCTCTTTTGGCGGCAAAACAGGATGTGATCCGCAGTGTGCTTGAGGATGCGTACAGTCAGGTGATGAACATGGATGACGCGGCATATTTTGAAATGCTTGGAAAAATGCTTGATAAATATATGCTTGCCCAGGATGGAGCAATTTGCTTCTCTAAAAGAGATCTCGACAGGATGCCGAAGTCATTTGCAGAGAAAATCGATGCATCGGCAAAGGCAAAAGGCGGAAAACTTGTGATTTCCGAAGAGGCGAGAAAGATTGACGGAGGATTTATCCTTGTATATGGCGGCATCGAAGAAAATTGTACGATAAAAGCAGTTTTTGATGCGAAAAGAGAAGAACTGGCAGATGTAGTGAAGAGACAGCTCTTTTCGTAAACAGTGATCTGCAATGAGCATAACAATCCGCATTTTTAATGCGGCGGATTGTTACAGCATAAGGAGGTTTAGAATTGGGGAATACAAAATATACTTACGCAGTCGCACGTATACGTGCGCTGGAAGTCGCCCTGTTCTCTGATGCAGTCATCGAGCAGCTTTTGTCCTGTAAAACGGCGGCGGAAGCGCTGCAGTTTGTTGTCGAGAAAGGCTGGGGTGATATGGCGGATCAGGATGATCCTGATGTCGTCCTGCGGCGTGAAGAAGAGAAAACATGGGAAGTGATCAAAGAGGTCGCTCCTGATGCGAGCGTATTTAATGTTCTCTCTTATCCGAAGTTGTATCATAATCTGAAAGCTGCGATCAAAGAGGTTTGTACGGAAGCGCGTAATCCGAATATTTTTTATGATGACTGCCCGATACCGGGAGAAGAGATGCTTCGGATCGTGGAGAACAGAGAGTTTTCGCGTTTGCCGTCTCATATGGGAAATGTTGCGCAGGAAGCTCTTGAAACGCTTCTTCATACAAGAGACGGTCAGTTGTGCGATATTATGATTGATAAGGCGGCGCTTGAAGCTATTCGCAAAGCGGGAAAAGAATCCGGTGAACCGATCATTGAAAATTATGCAGATACAATGGTTGCTATTGCGGATATCAAGATTGCCGTGCGTTCCCGGAAAACGGGAAAAAGCGCTGATTTCATGCGAAGCGCTATGGCGGAGTGTGATGGGGTGAATGTTGAACAGCTCATCCGCGCGGCTCTTGCCGGAGAAGATGAGATCGCACAGTATCTGGAGGGAACAGCGTATGCAAAAGGCGCACAGGCGCTTCGAGAGTCAGCCTCCGCGTTTGAACGGTGGTGCGACAACCGTATGATCGAGATGTTGAAGCCGCAGAAGTACGAGGCGTTTTCGGTAGGACCTCTGCTTGGATATTTGATCGCAAGAGAGACGGAGATCAAGACCGTACGGATTATACTGACAGGAAAACAGAACGGTTTTTCGGACGAGGCGATCAGGGAAAGGATAAGGGAGATGTATGTATAAGATAGCAGTCATCGGCGATTACGACAGCATTTACGGATTCGCCACATTAGGTCTTAGCATCTGCCCTGTAAAGACCCGGGAAGATGCCAGAAAAAAATTAAAACAGCTTGCAGACGGTCAGTACGGGATTATATATATTACCGAAGCCGTGGCTGCACAGATCGAAGAAGAGATAGAGCAGTACCGTGAAAATACGCTTCCGGCAATTATTCAGATACCGGGCGTGTCAGGCAATACGGGAGCGGGAGTAAACGGTGTAAAGAAGACCGTGGAACAGGCGGTCGGTTCGGATATTCTGTTTGGAGGAGTAAGCTAATGAGCACAGGAGTGATTAAGAAAGTCGCAGGACCACTTGTTATTGCAGAGGGAATGCGCGATGCAAATATGTTTGACGTAGTCCGCGTGTCGAATCAGCGTCTGATCGGAGAGATTATCGAGATGCACGGAGATGAAGCTTCGATTCAGGTATATGAAGAGACTTCGGGACTTGGACCGGGAGAGCCGGTAGAGTCAATGGAAGTGCCGATGTCCGTAGAACTCGGACCGGGACTGATTACAAGTATATATGACGGAATACAAAGACCGTTGGACGATATTATGAAAGTATCGGGAAACAGCTTAAAGCGCGGCGTGGAAGTTCCGTCTTTGAAACGAAACCTGAAATGGGAATTTGTTCCGACTGCAAAAGTCGGAGATGAAGTCGAGACGGGAGACGTGATCGGAACAGTGCAGGAGACGGTTCTCGTGCAGCAGAAGATCATGGTTCCTTATGGAGTAAAGGGAACAATTAAAGAAATCAAGGCAGGAGAGTTTACAGTAGAAGAAGTTGTGGCTGTCGTTGAGACGGAAAACGGAGACAGAGAACTGACATTGATGCAGAAATGGCCGGTTCGCCGTGGACGTCCGTATAAAAAGAAACTTCCGCCAAAGATGCCGCTTGTAACAGGACAGCGAGTGATCGATACGTTTTTCCCGATTGCAAAAGGCGGTGTGGCAGCAGTGCCGGGACCGTTCGGAAGCGGTAAGACAGTGATCCAGCATCAGCTTGCAAAATGGGCGGAAGCAGATATCGTTGTGTATATCGGATGCGGAGAGCGTGGAAATGAGATGACAGACGTTTTGAACGAGTTTCCGGAATTGAAAGACCCGAAGACAGGTCAGGCGCTGATGCAAAGAACAGTTCTGATCGCCAATACGTCTGATATGCCGGTTGCTGCCCGTGAAGCGTCGATTTATACGGGAATTACGATCGCGGAGTATTTCCGTGACATGGGTTATTCTGTAGCGCTGATGGCAGATTCTACATCTCGTTGGGCAGAGGCGCTTCGAGAGATGTCGGGACGTCTTGAAGAGATGCCGGGCGAGGAAGGATATCCGGCTTATCTGGGAAGCCGTCTGGCACAGTTTTATGAGCGTGCAGGACATGTGATCTCTCTCGGAAAAGACGGAAGGGAAGGAGCGCTTTCCGTAATCGGCGCAGTATCGCCTCCGGGTGGCGATACGTCCGAGCCGGTATCGCAGGCAACGCTTCGTATCGTAAAAGTATTCTGGGGTCTTGACTCAGCTCTTGCGTATAAGAGACACTTCCCGGCGATCAACTGGCTGAACAGTTATTCTCTGTATCTTGACGATATGGAAAAATGGTTTAACGGAAATGTGGCGGAAGACTGGATGGAAGGACGTCAGAAAATGATGACACTTCTCCAGGAAGAGGCAGAGCTGGAAGAAATTGTAAAAATGGTCGGAATGGATGCACTTTCTCCGACAGACCGCCTGAAAATGGAAGCAGCCAGATCGATTCGAGAGGACTTCCTTCATCAGAACTCATTCCATGAAGTAGATACGTATACCTCTCTGAAGAAACAGCACATGATGATGAGATTAGTAAATGCATTTTATGAAAGATCTGTTGCCGCGCTTGGCGAAGGAGCGTCTCTCCGGAAACTGATCTCTATGCCGGTTCGTGAGCAGATCGGACGTTTTAAATATGTGAAAGAAGATGCATTAGATGCGGAATTTGTGAAAGTAGACGAGGAATTAAGCGCTCAGATTGCAAATGCATTTGTAAAGGAGGACCGCTAAATGCCGAAAGAGTATAGAACCATACAGGAAGTAGCCGGACCGCTGATGCTTGTGCGCGGCGTAGAAGGCGTGACTTATGATGAGCTCGGAGAAATCGAGCTTGCAAGCGGAGAAACAAGAAGATGTAAAGTGTTGGAAGTCAACGGAAGCGACGTGCTCGTCCAGTTGTTCGAGAGCGCGACGGGAATCAACCTTTCCAACAGTAAAGTCCGTTTTCTTGGAAGAAGCATGGAGCTTGGCGTGTCGGAAGATATGCTTGGAAGAGTATTTGACGGTCTCGGAAGACCGATTGACGATGGCCCGGAAATTTTGCCGGATGCCCGTATGGATATTAACGGACTGCCGATGAATCCGGCGGCCAGATGCTATCCGGAAGAGTTTATCCAGACAGGAGTTTCCGCTATTGACGGACTGAATACACTTGTCCGCGGTCAGAAACTGCCGATCTTCTCGGCGTCAGGGCTGCCTCACGCGCAGCTTGCGGCTCAGATCGCAAGACAGGCTAAGGTGCTTGGAACAGATGAAAACTTTGCCGTAGTGTTTGCCGCTATGGGTATTACGTTTGAAGAGTCGAACTTCTTCGTGGAAAGTTTCCGCGAGACAGGAGCGCTTGACAGAACAGTTTTGTTTATTAACCTTGCAAATGATCCGGCGATCGAACGTATCGCAACTCCGAAGATGGCGCTTACAGCAGCAGAGTATCTTGCCTTTGAAAAAGAGATGCATGTACTCGTTATTCTGACAGACATTACAAATTATGCGGATGCTCTCCGTGAAGTGTCGGCTGCTCGTAAGGAAGTTCCGGGACGCCGCGGATATCCGGGATATATGTATACAGATTTGGCTTCTATTTATGAAAGAGCAGGAAGACAAAACGGTAAGAACGGAAGTATTACGATGATCCCGATTCTGACGATGCCGGAAGATGATAAAACACACCCGATTCCTGACTTGACAGGGTATATTACGGAAGGTCAGATCATCTTGAGCCGTGATCTTTACAGAAAAGGAGTCACGCCTCCGATCGATGTTCTTCCGTCCCTTTCCCGTCTGAAAGACAAAGGAATCGGAGAAGGCAAAACAAGAGCCGATCACTCGAATACGATGAACCAGCTTTTCTCAGCTTATGCACGAGGAAAAGATGCAAAAGAGCTGATGGTCATTCTGGGTGAAGCAGCGTTGACAGAGATCGACTTGATGTACGCCAAATTTGCGGACGCTTTTGAAGCGGAATATGTATCGCAGGGATATAACGCAGACAGAAGTATTGAAGAAACTCTTGATATCGGATGGAAATTGCTTAGAATGCTGCCGAGAACCGAATTGAAACGTATTGATGATAAATATTTAGATCAGTATTACGCAGAGTAAGAGAATGTATCATAGTTGCCGCAAGGCAATCTGCGATACTTACAAATCAGCCGCAGAGATACAGCGCGCAAAAGAAAGTGGAGAAATATCTTCAAAAAACTGAGAGGAAGCATGCTGCGATCATCTGCGGCAGCAGGAAAAGGAGGTAGAATTTTGGCGGCAAAACAAGTGAATCCGACCAGAATGGAGCTGACGCGGCTTAAAAAGAAGCGGATCACGGCGATTCGTGGTCATAAGCTTTTGAAAGATAAACGTGACGAGCTGATGCGTCAGTACCTTGATCTCGTGCGGGAAAACATGGAAGTTCGTAAAAAAGTAGAAGCGGGAATCCGCTCTGCAAATAAAAACTTCGTAATCGCAAAAGCAGGCATGTCAGAGGCGGCTCTGAATACGGCGCTTATGGCTCCGAAGCAGGAAGTGAATCTGGAAGCCGGAGAAAAAAACGTCATGAGCGTGGATATTCCGACATTTCAGTATAAAACAAGAACGGCGGATGAAAATGATATTTATTCTTATGGTTTTGCTTTTACGTCAGGAGACTTGGACGGAGCAGTAAAATCGCTTGCAGATGTTCTTCCGGATATGATCCGTCTTGCTGAATGTGAGAAAGCCTGCCAGCTTATGGCGGCGGAGATCGAGAAGACGAGACGCCGTGTCAATGCACTTGAGCATGTGATCATTCCGGAGACGGAACAAAGTATAAAATATATTACGATGAAGCTGGATGAGAATGAAAGAAGTACACAGATTCGCTTAATGAAAGTGAAAGATATGATGTTGGAAGAAACTCATCATTACAGCGAAAAATAGGATGATAAAAAGAGAGACCAAATGCGAGGCGCAATCGGTTTCTCTTTTTGCATTTCGTAAAGTAAGGCATTGTTTTTAAATGACATGTATGCTATAGTAACTCTACTTACAGAAATTCTTTCTGTGGAAGATACCGGCAGCTTCGCCGGTCTGAGGAATTCCCTCGAAATTACCCGATACAATACAACAACAGTTTTTGCGTGGATAGTCTTGTAGAACAG
>ERZ1673749.288-NODE-288-length-66692-cov-11.381845_pt1 | contig 66692 bp, 65 predicted proteins | sample MGYA00580204_ERZ1673749 | MGnify/ENA primary metagenome ERZ1673749 (study PRJEB41218, sample SAMN15661745) | gut metagenome | host: Homo sapiens | place: Canada: London | collected 2015-08-20/2019-03-30 | study: EMG produced TPA metagenomics assembly of...
TTACATTCCGCTTAAAATATTATTAAATTATTCCGTGTTTACGGGTTCAGGTCATAAAAACCAGCTTTTTTTATCCCTTGAATATTTCCAAACCAAACATATCACACATATCGTTTAATCCTTGTAGGATTTCGTCACGACTGTAGTTTGATTTTTGAAGTTTTTCATCCGAAAGTCCTTTTAATTTGTCATAAAATCTTGTTGCGATTGTTGCATACATAAGATTATTTGTTTCTAGCTTTTCGAACAAAATATTTTCAGCATCGTTTATTCTATCTTCTTCGATTAGATTTTCCAACAATCTTTCAAATTCGAACGAATCTTTTTGGTATTGTTCATTCTCATTTAATTTTCTATTTGTTTCCATATCTGTAAATAATTTTTGCAAAAATTCGCTGACCACATTGATTTGTTTTAGTAGCCAATCGTTTGATTCTATCATATTATCACTCTTTCTAAATTTCTCTACTTATATTATACTAAATTTTCAAGTTTTGATATACTATTAATAGAATAAGATTATCGGAGAAAATTATGATTGTAAAATTAAAAAGAAATCCTAACGAAAAGGAAGTAAAAAAACTAATAGATTTTTTAAATGAACAAAACGTCAGAGTTGATGAGACTGTTGGCGATAGATACACGATTATTTCTTTAATAGGAGATACCTCAAGCATTGATGAGAAGCTAATATCACGCTTTGATATTGTGGACAAGGTTATTAGAATAGAAGAACCTTTCAGTAAGGCAAACAAAAAGTACCATCCACAACCTAAAATTGTCGACGTCGATGGTGTAAAAATAGGTGACGGAAATTTCTGCGTGATGGCAGGGCCATGTTCTGTTGAAAGCGAGGAACAGATTATTACGATTGCAAAAAGCGTGAAGGAAAACGGAGCAAATATCCTTAGAGGCGGAGCTTTTAAGCCTAGATCCTCGCCTTATGCTTTCCAAGGATTAGGCAAAAAGGGAATCGATTTGTTAATCCAAGCAAAAAAAGAAACTGGACTTCCAATTATTACAGAGATAATGGATTTGTCTGATTTGGATTATTTCAACGATGTCGATATGTTGCAAGTTGGAGCTAGAAATATGCAAAATTATTCCTTGCTTAAAGAGTTGGGACATTCAGATAAGCCAATTTTACTAAAGAGAGGTTTGAGTGCGACTTATAAGGAATGGATAATGAGCGCAGAGTACATTATGACTGGTGGCAACGAAAATGTCGTATTGTGTGAGAGAGGAATTCGAACTTTTGAAAATTACACTAGAAATACATTGGATATTTCAGCCATTTCAGTGATGAAGGAATTGTCGCAACTTCCTATTATAATGGATCCATCACACGCGAGTGGTAAATACACTTTGATAGAACCGCTATCACTTGCATCGACTGCGGCAGGTTGCGACGGACTTATGATTGAAGTGCACAACGATCCAGAAAATGCGCTAAGCGACGGGCCACAATCTGTCACTTGCGAAAGATTTAGAACAATAATGAGAAAAGTAAGGAAATTAAGGCAATGTATTCAGTAATAAATGTCAAAAATTACGATCTAATAGTTGGACTTGATGCTTTAAATCAATCGCGCGATTATTTGAAAGATTTTATAAAATCAAAGGCGATTGTTATTACTGACGAAAATGTGGACAAATATCACCACAAAACATTGGATATTTTGCTAGATGAATTGGAGATTGAACATGAATTTTACGTTATAAAACCAGGAGAATCTTCCAAAAGTTTATCAGAGTACGAAAAAATAATGACACACATGAGTATGTCTTATCACAGAAATGACACTGTGATTGCTTTTGGTGGAGGAGTCGTTGGAGATTTGGCTGGGTTCGTTGCTGCAACTTTTATGCGTGGTATTGATTTCATTCAAATTCCTACGACTGTTTTGTCGATGGTAGATTCATCAGTGGGTTCTAAAACAGGGATTGATTTGCCAACTGGGAAAAACTTGATTGGAGCGTTCAAAGATCCAAAGCTTTGCATTATTGATCCACTTTTGCTGAAAACTTTAGACGATTACGTGTTTGAAGATGGTTTCGGCGAAATTATCAAATACGCGATTTGTTTTGATGAGGAATTATTCGACATGATAAGTACTAAAAGATACACTAAACAAAACAATTTATCGGAAATTGTGGAGATTTGTGTGAGCATTAAAAAAGATATCGTGCTCCAAGACAAGTTGGAGCAAAATTTGAGAAGATTATTAAATTACGGGCATACATTGGGACATGCTGTCGAAAAACTGTCGGATTATAATGTTATGCATGGGCATGCCGTGGCTTTCGGAATGAAGTGTATGGCGAAAAAATACAGCAAGGATTACGACAGAATATTGGAAGTTTTGAAAATGTATAATTTGGATGGAAATTACGATTATTCTGTGGACGATGTGTATGAAGTTAGCCTTCGCGATAAGAAAAACACAAAAGATATGATTAGTTTGATAGTTTCCGAAGAAATTGGAGATTGTACTGTTTTGAGTATGAACAAATCTGATTTCAAAAAGGTTTTGAGTGATATTTATGAAGATTAAAACGTACAATTTACAGGGAACAGTGGACGCTATATCTTCCAAATCATTTGCACACAGGTTTTTGATTTTAGCAAGTGTTGCAGATACCGATACAACAATTATTATTAATGAATTCTCAAACGATATAATGACAACTATTGATTGTTTGAGAAATTTGGGAGTTGAAATCGACATAAACGAAAATGAAGTTACAGTTCATCCTTCGTTTTTTCAAAAAGATGTGTCCGATATAAATGTAAATGATTCGGGTTCAACTTTGAGATTTTTGCTTCCATTGGTTAGCTTCTTATCTCAAAAAACTAACGTAAAATGCACTGGTAGATTACAAGATAGACCGATAAAAGAATTGATGGATCAATTGAAATTATCGGGGCTTACTTTTAGTGAAGATAAACTTCCTTTTACAGTTGATGGAACTTTTCACAAAATTGATTTCGAATTTCCTGGAGATGTATCCAGCCAATACATCTCTGCGATTATGATGATTGCACCACTTATTGGTGGCTGTGAAATCAAATTGACATCACAACTTGAATCTACTGGATATATCAAAATCACACAAGAATGTTTGAGATTATTTGGAGTAGATTCCGAGATTTTATTTGATAAAGTCATAGTAAAACCAGGGGCTTTAAAATCACCAGGAGAAATTATCGTAGAAGGAGACTGGTCAAACGCAGCGTTTTTCTTGTGTGCAAATGAATTAGGTGCAGATATAAACGTTCAGAACTTAAACATGGACTCAGTTCAAGCAGACAGAAAAATAGTTGAATTATTAGAAAAAATAAATAAAAACAGAGGTTACTGCGAAATTGATATCTCACAAACGCCAGATTTATTTGTAATTTTGGCAGTGGTTTTGTCTCAAAAATGCGACAAATCGGTACTAAAAAACGCTAAAAGATTGAGGTTAAAAGAATCGGATAGAATTCAATCAACTTACGATATGTTAAAATCATTCGGCGTAAACTGCAAAATAGACGGAGATGATTTAATAATCTACAAATCAGAAATGAAGCCTGCAGTCGTAAATTCTTTTGATGATCACAGAATTGTAATGGCGGCTGCAATAGCATCTATAATTACGAAAGAAGTTGAAATAAAAGATTGGCAAGCTGTGAAAAAATCTTATCCATCGTTTTTTGGTGAAATAGAAAGGCTGGGTAGCGATGTCATCGATAGGTAAATTAGTTAAGTTAACTGTGTGGGGAGAGTCTCATGGCTCGATGATTGGTGGCGTGATTGATGGAGTTGATCCAGGAATAAAAATAGACCACGAAAGATTGAGAGCACATATGAAAAGAAGATCTCCCGGAAAATCCAACACTACACTTAGAAAAGAATCAGATGAAGTTGAGTTCGTATCGGGGATTTTGAATGATACAACAACGGGTGCTCCACTATCTTTTGTGATTAAAAACTCAGATCATCATTCAAAAGATTACACAAATATCTACAATACTCCAAGGCCATCACATGCAGACTATCCAGCAACTGTTAGATACAATGGTTTCAACGATATCAATGGAAGTGGACATTTTTCTGGAAGATTGACTGCAGTCATTAACGTGGCAGGATTTATTGCACAAGAAATATTAAAGGAACACGACGTATATGTGTTCAGCCATTTGTATTCACTTGGAGATATTGTAGATGAACGATTTGATGATTTAAAGTTTACAGACTACAGTTATTTGAAGAATAGGAAAATCGAAGTAATAAACGATGAAATAATCGATAAAATAGATGACAAAATAGAAGAGTTGAGAGATAGAAAAGATTCCGTTGGCTCAAGTGTCGAAACTGTTGTGTATAATTTGAGAGCGGGAGTTGGAGATACGCTTTTTGATTCGATTGAATCTAGATTGTCACAAAGCTATTTTGGAATTGGAGCAGTAAAATCGGTTGAATTTGGTTTGGGCAAATCATTCGACAAATCAAATGCATCTGTTGTGAATGACTGCTATTATATAGAAAGCGAACAAATCAAAACAAAAACGAATTACAACGGTGGAATACTTGGAGGAATTTCGACGGGAATGCCGATAATTTCCTTGGTTACGTTCAAACCACCAGCATCGATAGGAATAACACAAGATACAGTTGATTTGAGAAGTAGAACGAATACTACGTTGACTGTTGAAGGAAGACACGACCCAAGCATTGGAATCAGAGCCGTAAGCGTGATGGAGTCAATCACTGCATTTGTGATTTACGATTTGTTAAAGGAGTACGGATGGAAAAATTTAGAAAAGAAATAGATAAAATTGATTCTGAAATCGCTAGATTATTAGAGAAAAGATTTGAGATTTGTTCTGAAATTGGCGATTTTAAAACAAAGAATAATATTGAAACAGAAGACAAATCGAGAGAAAAGGAAATTTTTGAAAAAATAGAACAAACAAATTTAAAATACCGCGACAATATAAAGGAAGTTGAATCCAAAATTTTACTAGAATCAAAAAAAATTCAGGATAATTTGAAATGAAATACGGATTATTAGGAAAATCTTTAAAGCATAGTTATTCCAAAGAAATTCACGAACTATTAGGATACTACAAATACGAATATTTTGAAGAAGATGATTTGGATAAATTTTTCAAAAGAAAGGATATCAATGGAATCAATGTAACTATTCCGTACAAGGAAGACGTCATAAAATACTTGGACGAAATGAGTGAAGATGCTAAGAAAATCGGATGCGTAAATACGATTAAATTTTCTGATACTATCAAAGGATATAACACCGACATCGACGGAATGGAGTATATGATTAGTCGAATTGTCGATTTGAAAGGTAAAGAAGTCGTGATTTTAGGTGATGGTGCGACTAGTAAAACAGCCGTAGAGTGTGCGAAAAGACTTCAAGCAAGGACTATTAAAGTGATTTCACGAAAAGGTGAGCATAAGTTTGAAGATGTAGATTATTATAAAAACTGCGACGTTTTAATCAATGCAACTCCAGTGGGAATGTATCCGAACAATTTGAAATCCGTTATAAAATTAGGGAAAATCAGACCAAAAGCTGTGTTCGATGTTATTTATAATCCGAACAAAACTTCTATTTTAATGGATTGCGATAGACTTAGAATTCCAAACGACAATGGTTTGCGAATGCTGGTGTATCAAGCTGTCAAAGCGTGTGAGATTTTCACTTCGAAGAAAATAGACGATGATGTTGTAGAAAATATCGTACAGAAAATTAGAACGAAAAATATGAATATTGCACTGGTTGGAATGCCTGGAAGTGGTAAAAGTACAGTTGCTAAAATTATTGCAAAAAACACTGACAAGAAACTTGTGGATATCGACAAAATCATCACGCAAAGATATGGAAATATTAATGATATATTTGCAGTACAAGGCGAAAAATATTTCAGAAAATTAGAGTCTGAAATCTTGGAGGAATTTTCCAAAGAAAAGAACTTGGTTATCGCAACTGGTGGAGGGGCTGTAACAGTGAAGAAGAATTTTTATTATCTTCACCAAAATTCAGTTGTTTATTGGATTGACAGACCGAACAGTAAATTATCCAGAAAAAACAGGCCGATTTACAAAACGAATACTATGCGTGAGATTAGACAAAACAGAAATTATTTGTACCGAAGATTCAGCGATAAATATTTTAACAATTACAACGCAAAAACAACTGCCAAATTAATCGTGGAGGATTTCAATGAAACTATATATTATTAATGGACCGAATTTAAATATGCTTGGCATAAGAGAGCCTGAAATTTATGGTAAGCTGACATTACAAGACATTGAATCCAAGATAAACTTATACTGCGCAAAAAATCAAATTGACGTAGAGTTTTATCAATCGAATCATGAAGGAGAAATCGTAGATATTATTCAAAGTGCTTACAAAAAAGCAGACGGAATAATAATCAATCCTGCAGCATACACGCATACTTCTGTTGCTATTTTAGATGCATTGAAAGCTGTAGATGTAGACACAGTTGAGGTGCATCTATCAGATGTAGATGAAAGGGAAGATTTCAGAAAACTTTCTTATGTATCACTTTTTGCAAAAAAAGTTATCAAAGGAAAAGGCGCAGATGGATATATTGAGGCTATCGATTTTTTCTTAAATGGAATATAATATAGGTATGAAAAATCAAGGAGGAGCAATGGACGAATTACAAAAACGTGGTTTATTTAATGAACACGGAGATATTGAATTATCAAAGAGAAAAATAATTAATGGCAATACTACTAATTTGAACGATTTTAACAACATAAAGTACTCTTGGACAAGTGAATGGTACAGACAAGCTATGAATAACTTCTGGATTCCAGAAGAAATCAACTTGAATCAAGATATCAAAGATTACAGAAATTTATCGGAAGACGAAAAGATTGCTTACGATAAGATTTTATCGTTTTTGATTTACTTGGATAGTTTACAAACTGCGCAACTTCCAAATTTGGAAGCATACATCACTGCTAATGAAATAAACTTGTGCTTATCTATTCAAGCATTCCAAGAATCTATTCACTCACAATCTTACAGTTATATTTTGGATACGATTTGTTCTCCAGAAGAAAGAACAGACATTTTATACCAATGGAAAGATGATGAGTTTTTGTTAGAAAGAAACAGATTTATTGGAGATCAATACAACGACTTTTTTGAAGAAAAAAGCGAACGAAATTTCATGAAAGCTCTCATCGCAAATTATATCTTGGAAGGAATTTATTTCTATTCTGGATTTATGTTCTTCTATAATTTGGGAAGAATGGGCAAAATGCCAGGAACTGTACAAGAAATCAGATACATCAACAGAGATGAAAACACTCACTTGTGGTTGTTCAGATCTATGATTTTAGATTTGAAAAAAGAACGTCCAGAATTATTTACTAAAGAAAAAAATGCACAATACAAAGAAATGATAAAACAAGGCTCAGAAGCTGAAATTGAATGGGCAAAATACGTTATCGGTGAAAAAATCCAAGGGTTGTCTATCAAAATGGTTGAAGATTACATCAAATACTTGGGTAATTTGAGATCAACAGGACTTGGTTTTGGAGTTATCTATCCAGGTTATGAGAGAGAAATCCCTTCAATGAAATGGGTAAGCGAATATTCTGACCCAAATAAAATCAAGACAGATTTCTTCGAAGCAAAACCATCAGCTTATTCTAAGTCAGCGATAATAGAAGACGATTTATAAAATATACCCGGCATTTTTATACAGGAAATGCCGGATTATTTAATTTAAGAATATGAAAATACAATTAGAAGACAAAAGATATCAAAAAGAGTGCATAGATATTTTTACGATATTTGATTTCAAACAAAATCTAGAATTTGGTGAAAGTGATTTTGTCGTAGGAAAAGATTACGTAAAAAAAGAGAAAACTTATCCATTCACTACAAGATTAGAACTAAAAAGAATACTCTATACCATATTTTCAAGAAGATACAATTATACAAATGATTGGGGAATATTAACTGGAACGAAACCCTCTAAGATTTTAAAAAATCATACAGACGAAGAATTAAAACAAATGTATTTAATTAATGATGAGAATTTGAAATTACTTAGAAATATCGATGAAGTTCAGTCTAGCTTAGATTTTGATGAGAAAAACTACAACATTTACATCAATATTCCGTTTTGCCCGAGCCGATGCGATTATTGTTCCTTTCCTACTATTGTTTACAAAAATAACGACAGAAGAGAAGAATACTTGGGGTATCTACTAAAAGAAATAACCGAAGTCTCAAAAAGTATCGACAAAAACATAATTAAAACAATTTATGTTGGAGGTGGAACTCCGACTAGTTTAGACTACACAATGCTTGAAAAATTATTGAAAGTTATTGAAAACTGTTTTTTGTCAGAAAACTTGGTTGAATACACATTTGAAGCTGGACGAGAAGATAGCTTGGACTTTGATAAGCTAAAATTGTTAAAAAAGTACAACGTGACAAGAATTAGCTTGAACCCACAAACTTTTAACGAAAAAGCACTGAAAGCTATGGGAAGAATTCAAAATAATGAGAACTTGCTTGATTTGTACACTCAAGCTAAAGACTTGGGATTTGTGATAAATATGGATTTCATACTTGGATTATTGTACGATGATGTGAACAATACAGAAAAAAACCTCGAAATTCTAAGACAGCTCCAACCTGATAATATAACTTTTCACACACTGTCGATAAAAAAAGGAAGTAAATACTCGCAACAATACGACAAGGGAAATTTTAAAGAAAATATTGCTGAGAAACAAATGCAATTGATAAAAAAATGGACATTTCAAAATAATTACCGTCCGTATTATTTATATCGTCAGAAAAATATTCTGAATAACATGGAAAATATCGGATATTGCAGAGATATTCCTTCCAGATACAATATCGTAATCAATGAAGAATTAGAAAGCATAATAGGATTTGGAATGACTGCTAATTCTAAAATCATAAAAGATGATATAATAAAATACACAAACTACAAAAATTTAAGAGATTATTCAGAAAAATTAGACGAAATAATAAAAAGAAAGGTGGAAATTATCAATGGGTGAACTAAAGAAAAGAGAAGAATTCAGATCGGATAAAAGTAGAGTTTTCCAAACGATAAAAGATAGATTGTTAGACAATTCAAAACCAACAGGAGTTGAAAATCAGTACGTAATAGATAACTTGGGAGTTACAATGACCTACACTATAAAAGAAATCGTTGAAAACGAAAAAATGTACATCGATTTAAACTCCAAAAGCATAGATGGATATTTGAATTTTGATTTTGGAGATACAAATTCAGGAAGTTTTGTGGATGTTGATATGAAACTTCACAACAAATCATTATTCGGCGGATTGATGAATTTCGTAATGGATGTGGAAAAACTAGAGAATAAATTAGTGTATGAATTGAAAAAAGAATTGGGGGAATTGTAGAACTTCAATGTTTTCAATTGAATAATATATGACATAGTCCTCATGATTGTAATTCAAAATTTCTTGTTTTGGATAACTTTCATGGGGATTTTTTCGTTTTATAATGACAATTTTTTCTAAATCTAGTCAAAAGTACTTCAAATATTACAAAAATGTAATATTTTAGACTGTTGTACTCAATTAACAAATGAAATTAAAATTTGCTGTAACCTTTTTGTAACCCTTAATTTTCAAGCATTTAACAATTTTAAAATTTGAGCGAATAGATACAAAGAGTTCTAATGAAAACAAATATCGTTTAAATGGGCAAAAATATGTTCCTTTTTCTTGAATTATTTTTCTCGGTTTAATAAAATAGCCGAGTAGTAAAAATTAAACACAAAAAAATCTAAAAAAGAAAGAGGAGATACAAATGAATTTTAGAAAGTTAATTTTAAATTCTTCGGTTGTCATTATGACAAGTTTATTAGCATTTGTACCATCAAATTCACAAGCAAAAGATTTAAATAATGTTAAAGTAGAACAAAAATCAAGTGAAAATATACAATCAAAAAAATATTGGATAAATGATGATACAGATTTGTTTAAGGAAGAAAATGAACATAGTAAAATAATCGAAGTATTGGAACAAGGTGACAATGTAAAAGTTGAAAAAATCGGAGAAGTTTTTGCGAAAGTAAATTTCACAAGAGATGACAAAAAATTCGAAGGTTTTATTTTCAAATCATATTTGTCAGAAAAAGAAGTTAAACCAGATCCAAACAAATTTGAAGGATGGGTTAATGAAGAAACTAAAGTTTTCGATTCAAAAGAAAAGGAAGCAAAAGAATTGGGAGTAATCGACAAAGACTCAGAAATCAAAGGTCATATCGATGAAGATAATTTGAGAATTACTTATTTCGGAAGAACTGCTTATATTGCTGCAAAGAATACAACAAAGGAATCTCCAGAATACAGAGATAAAAGATTAGCAAAAGAAAGAAAAATCCAAGCTCAAAAACTTGCAGAAAAAAGAAAAAAAGAACAAGAAGAAAGAGCTAAGAAGGAAAAACAACAAGCACAATCAGCTCCTCAAAATGTTTCAGGAAGAACTATCACAATGAGATCTACTGCTTATACTTCAGATCCTGCAGAAAATGGTGGATATTCTACAACTGCAATGGGAACAGCAATTAGATATGGTGTAGCTGCTGTGGATCCTAGAGTTATTCCATTGGGAACTAGATTGTACATTGAAGGTTACGGATATGCAAGAGCAGAAGATACTGGTGGAGCTATTAAAGGAAATAGAATCGACTTAGTATTTGGTTCAAAATCTCAAAGCAACAATTGGGGAAGAAGAACTGTTAGAGTTACAATTTTAAACTAATTAAATATTATTACTACGATAAAATGAGGCGATGAATTTCATCGTCTTTTTTAATTGACAAATACATAAGATATGATATAATTAAAAGTTTTGTTATTGAATTAAATTTGTGATTAAGCTATAATATATAGTGAGGTGATAGTATGTTTAAAATAGGCGATAAGATTGTTTACCCTATGCACGGTGCAGGCATAATTACCGAAGTTCAAAATAAAGAGGTCTTGGGAGTTAAAAAAGATTATTATATTTTGCAAATGCCAATGGGAGAAATGAAAATCTCGATACCCGTAGATAAGATAAATGATATGGGAATAAGATTTGTAGCACAAGAAGAAACTATTCATTCTTTAAGAGATATTTTAAAGAATAGTGAAGTTGATTTTCCTTCAAATTGGAATAAAAGGTACAAAGAAAATCTCGAAAAATTGAGAACGGGAGATATAAAAGAAACTGCCATTGTGTATAAGGGCTTGTATGAATTAGATTGTTCAAAAGGCCTATCCATGATTGAAAAGAAAGTACTTAATACCTCCAGAAAAATGCTTATTAGTGAAATAGCAAGTGGTTTGAATATCAAACCATCAAAAGCTGAAAGCATGGTGAACGAATTAATCGATTTAGATTAAAATATTTGTGAAAGGAGAAATATTTTGTTCAGACGAGGGATGTCAATACTGATATCTATCATCGGGGCTATTTTAGGAATTATAGTTACTAATGTTATTTTCAGTAATTTTATTGAAAAATCAACTAGTGTGATTATTAAGATAGTTGCTATGATTGTAGCGGCAGTCGTATTTGGATTTATATTTTATGCTTTGGCTCCGAAATTCATATCAGTAGAATTAAAATTGATAGAATCTATTGAAGATTCTCTTAAAAAGTTCTCTCTGGTCGATATTGTTATAGGGACAATTGGTCTTGTGGTAGGGCTTATACTAGCATTTTTGATATCGCAACCGTTGTTAAAATTAAATATTCCAGGGATAGGAACTGTATTGACTGTTATTTTTGAAATTGTGTTTTATATTGGAATGGGATTTTTGGGAGCAAAACTTGCTCTTAATTATCATGATGATTTTCTTGCTTTTTTTGAAAGAATCAAAACCAAGGAAAAACCAAATCTCAAATTTTCAAACAAAGATAGCAAAGTTAGACCTAAAATCGTAGACACTTCTACTATTATTGACGGTAGGATTATCGATATATTGAAGACGGGATTTTTGGAAGGAAATTTAATAATTCCAATATTTGTCATCGAAGAACTTCAACATATCGCAGATTCGGATAATTATTTGAGAAGGCAAAAAGGAAGACGTGGATTGGATATTTTAAAAACTATGCAAACTGAGTACAAGGACAAGGTTAAAGTGGTTGATAAAAGATATCCTAATATTGACAAAGTCGATTCAATGCTTGTGAAAATGTCAGAAGAATTGAATGCAAATTTACTTACGAACGATTATAATTTGAATAAGGTCGCAGACTTGCAGGAAGTTTTCGTGTTCAACATAAATGATTTGGCAAATGCTATGAGGCCTGTTTTCGTAGCGGGTGAGCCGATTAATGTGTCAATCATCAAAGAAGGACGTGAAAACAATCAAGGTATAGGTTACTTAGACGATGGTACCATGATTGTAGTTGAAGATGGCAAAAAATATTTGGGACAGGTTATTGAGTGTACTGTTACAAGTGTTCTTCAAACTTCTGCAGGAAAAATGATTTTTGCAAAGAAATCTGAGGGAAAAGATTAGTAGTTATATATTTTATTTATTATTTGAACTTATTAGAGAACTATTTGTGTAGTTCTCTTTTTTATTGCAATGGCAAATCTTTTTAATTAAATTGATTTTTTGATATAATAATAGTGAGGTGTTATATGGATAAATATATTTCAGCTATTATAACTGCGGCTGGATCCTCTCAAAGAATGAATAAAAAAATTCCAAAACAATTTTTGAAAATAAAAGACAAAATGATTTTGGAGATGACTTTGGATGTGTTCCAATCAATCGACGAAATCAAGGAATTCATTCTTGTAATTAGAGAAGAAGACGAAGAATTTGTACGAAATTTTATAAAAGATAAAAATTACAGAGATATCGTAATCGCTATCGGTGGAGACACAAGAGAAAAATCTACATACAATGGCTTGAATAAAGTAAATGAAAATTGTGATTTGATAATAAGCCATGATGCAGCAAGACCGTTTATTAGACGTGAAAAAATACTTGAAGCCATCGAATCTATCGGCGATTATGATGGGCTTGTGGTAAGCGTTGGAGCCAAAGATACTATTAAATACGTTGATGATGATATGAGAGTTGTTAACACTCCTAATAGATCACACTTGTATATGGCGCAAACTCCACAAGTTTTCAAGTATAAGTCTATCAAAGATGCATACAAATTAGTATTCGACGAAAAAATAAATGTGACAGACGATTCATCTTTACTTGAAATCGTCGGTAAAAAAGTTAAAATAATTAAGGGCGATTATTCAAACATCAAAATAACAACGCAAGAGGATTTGCTATTTGGAGAGCTAATTGCTAGAAAGAGAGAAAACGAATGAGAATAGGTTTTGGGTTAGATGTACATAAACTTGTTGAAAATAGAAAATTAATATTAGGCGGAGTTGAAATTCCACATGACAAGGGACTTTTAGGTCACAGTGATGCAGATGTTTTGATTCACGCTATAATGGATTCGATCTGTGGTGCACTTTGTTTGGGAGATATCGGCAAATTATTTCCAGACACTGATATGAAATACAAAGACATTGATTCTAGAGTTTTGCTTAGGAAAGTTTTTGAAATCATGGATGATATGGGTTATGAAGTTGGAAATATTGATTCTACGATTTCTTGCCAAAAACCTAAACTTAGAGATTACATTGATACAATGCGTGAAAATATTGCACAAGATTTGCACACTAATACTTTTAACATTTCAGTCAAGGCAACTACAACAGAACAACTTGGCTTTGAAGGCAGATGTGAAGGCATTACAGCTAACAGTGTCTGCATATTAAATAAAAAAGCTTTATAGGTGATAGTATGAATTTTCGAAGAAAAATAGCAATAGATTTGGGAACTGCGTCTGTTCTTGTGTATTTGCCAAATAAAGGTGTCGTATTGAATGAACCTTCAGTTGTGGCGATGAATAGCTTTAATTCAAAAATAATTTCTGTTGGAAAAGACGCTAAGAAAATCTTAGGGAGGACTCCAGGAAATATTGTTGCCAAAAAACCACTAAAGGATGGCGTGGTCGCAGATTTCAATTCAACAGAAAAAATAATCTCTTATTTGCTAAGAAAAACTTTGGGGAAATCACTTATCAGACCAGAAGTTTTGATTTGTGTTCCTAGTCAAATTACACAAGTTCAAAGAAGAGCTGTCATTCAAGCTTCAAAATACGCTGGAGCGTACAACACATATTTAATAGAAGAGCCGTTAGCAGCAGCTATAGGCTCTGGAATTGATGTAACAGATGCAAGAGGTAATATAGTTGTAGATATCGGTGGAGGAACAACAGATGTGGCGGTGATTTCTATGGGAGGAATTGTAATTAATAAATCAATTCCTGTTGCAGGCGATGAGTTTGACAAAAAAATTCAAGATTTTGTCCAAACAAAATACAACATGATTATTGGAGAATCCACTGCGGAAAAAGTTAAAATAAATGTAGGCAGCGCATATCCTAGAGATGATGGTGAGTTGTACGAAATTAAAGGTAGAAATCTGGTAAATGGATTACCAATGCACATATACGTTTCGTCAAAAGATATTTCAGTTGCATTGAAAAAGCCAATCGACAAAATCGTAGACACTGTTCAAGAAGTTTTGGAACAAACTCCAGCGGAATTAGCGGCAGATGTTTACGAAAGAGGAATCATTATGAGTGGCGGTGGATGTCTTCTGAAAGGATTGGATAAATTAATTTCTGAAAGAATTGGTGTGAACGCTAGAATTGTAGATGGTCCAATCACGGCAGTTGTTAGGGGAACTGGTAAATCATTAATGTGGATGGATAAATTAAAAGAAGACAGTGATTCTCATCAGGATTTGAGAAGAAAAGTAATTGTTAGCAGAATGAGATAAAATTGTAATTATTACAAATTGTATTCATTGTTTGTTAACGATGTGATATAATATATGTATAAAATAAAATAGGGGGTATTTTGATATGAAAATGATGACACAAGCAAATTTACAATCAGCATTCGGAGGAGAATCTCAAGCAAGAAACAGATACAACATTTGGGGGAATAAAGCTGAAAAAGACGGTTTTAAAAATGTTGCTAGATTGTTCAATGCTACAGCTGACGCTGAAAAAATCCACGCTGCATTACACTTTGATGCATTAAAAGATGTTCACGGTGATTTCGCAGTAACTAGCATGGCTGGTTTCGGAATTGGAAGCACTTCTGAAAACTTAGAAGGGGCTAGAAACGGAGAAATCTTCGAAGCAACTGAAATGTACCCAGCTTACATAGAAGTAGCTGAAATGCAAGAAGAAAAAGAAGCAGTAAGAGCTATGAGATTTGCTGTAGAAGCAGAAAAAGTTCACGCTGAAAGATTCGGAAAAGCAAAAGAATTCGTTGACGGTGGAAAAGACTTAGAAGTAGAAGAAATATTACTATGCCCAGTATGCGGATACATAGGATTTGAAAAAATCGATGCATGTCCAATTTGCGGATGCAAATCCGAAAAATTCATAGAATATTAATTTTTTGATATAAGCCGGGTAATACCGGCTTATATTTTTAAAATCTGGAGGAAATTATGGTAGAGAAAAAGGTTTGTATAACAAACGAGATAGGACTTCACGCAAGAGCTGCATCCAAATTTTTGAATGAAGCAGTAAAATACAATTCTAATATTGAATTCATAAAAGACAATAAAACATACAGTGCTAAAAGTATTATAAGCATTTTGTCATTATCAGCGCACAAAGGATGTGAGCTTATTTTAAGATGCGATGGTGAAGATGAGCAATTGGCACTTGAAAAATTAAGCGAATTAATTGAAAACGGATTAGATTATTAAAATAGAGTGTGAAAATGTTTTTACGAACAAACAGTGCTATGAGCGTTTAATTTTGCGAAAAATTAGTGATAATTTATGGTATCATATAATTAAAGAAGCATAGATGGGAATGATTAATTTGGTTTTTTTGGATAAATTTTTTAATATGATCAACACACTAAGATTTTTGGATATCATAGATATCGCTATAGTTGCGGTCTGTATTTACAAACTATATATGATGATAAAAGAAACAAGAGCTGAACAACTCGTAAAAGGACTTGTAATCATATTTATTTTTGTAAAAATTAGTGATTCGTTGAAATTATACACTGTAAACTGGGTTTTGGAGAACATGATGACGGCTTTGGCTATTATGATAATAGTGGTATTCCAGCCTGAACTTAGAAAAATTTTGGAAACAATAGGTAGAAGTAATATTTTGACCAAATCATTTGCAGATATCAGAGGAGAGAAAGTGGATAAGTGCGTGGAAGAAATTGTACACGCTGTATTTTCACTTTCAAGACAAAGAATTGGTGCATTGATTATTTTTGAGAGAAGTACAGGTCTTGGAGACGTTGTAGAAACAGGCACAGTTTTAAATTCTGCGATTTCTAGCGAACTTTTGATAAATATATTCATACCTAATACTCCACTTCATGATGGTGCGGTTGTAATCAAAAATGATACTATCAAAGCGGCGGCATGTTTTTTGCCATTGTCCACAGAACAATCCATATCCAAGGAATTGGGAACAAGACACAGGGCAGCTATAGGAATGAGTGAAAAAAGTGATTGTTTGGCACTTATAGTTTCAGAAGAAACAGGTGGTATTTCAATAGCTGAACACGGTAAAATCAACAGATACGTTGATGAACCAACTCTAACAAAGATTCTGACAAAATTATACAATGATCAAGATTCTTATATTTTCAACAGAAAGGAAATAGAAGATGAAAGATAAATTAAAGAATAGTTCATACTTAAAAAATATTGACTTCAAAGGATTTTATTCAAATAATCTTATAATCAAAATAGTCTGTCTTTTTTTGGCTATATTTTTGTGGTCTTTTGTAATGGGAAATAAAAACCCCGTAGTAACAAAAGATATTCCAGTAGTAAACGTTGAATATCGAGGCGTAGATAAGTTAAGAGAAAATGGAAGAGTGATAATATCACCGAAAACTCCTACAATATCTATGCGTGTGGAGGGAAGAAGAAACACAATCACTAAAATGAAAAATTCGGAAATAAAAGCTTTTGTAGATGTTAAATCTATAAAAGTTGATTCTGAAACATTACCCGTAGAGATAAGCCTTCCTCAAGGAGTTAACGTAGCAGATCAATCTGACGAAACTATTTTGGTGAAGACAGAAACAGTTGATACTGTTAAATTTCCTATAAGAATAATGAAGGTAGGAGATTTGCAGGAAAATGTAGAAATTGATTCTATTAAATTAGATCCAAAAGATATAAAAGTATCTGGAGCTAAGACGTATCTCAACTCAATTGATTACGCATCAGTTAAAATTGATCAATCAAATATTGACAAGGATATCAACTTAGATTTACCGATTAATCTAAGCTTAAAAGACGACACTACAAGATCATACTTGACAAAATCATCTGAAAGCTGCAAAGTAATAATCGATGTATTGCTTAAAAAAGATGTTGAAATCAAACCGGTTGTGACTAATATTCCAGACGGGTTGAAAGTCAAGAAAGTTACATTCAGTAGACCGACAGTAAAGATAAAAGGACAAGATGATATTATAAAATCACATTCAAATATAACAACAAAAGCCATAGATTTAAAAGGTTTTAAAGAGGGAGAAAACACAGTAGATGTAACATTGGACTTACCGCAATCAATTGTACTTGCAGAAGGCTCCAACGGAAGAATCACAGCAACAGTTGTCCTGGAAAAATAATATGAAAACTAAAAACAAAATCCCATTAATAACAATTGTACTAGGTGTAATTCTAACAGTAATTTCATTTTATATGGAAAGAGTAGCTGAAACATTACCGGATTTTCCATAATTACTGAGCCAAGTTGTATTTTTCTCATTGCCAATCACATCTTTTATTGGTGTGTACTTTTCATATAAAACTGAAAATTTAAAAACTTTAATAATAAATAAATTGTTCTTGTTACCGATTACAAGTTTTATGTTTATAAAAAAGCGAGTGCAAACTCGCTTTTTGTTTGTAAAAATGTACATTTTAATTGATTTTTACATTATGTGTTATAATTAGATTATAAAAATATGAGGGGGATATTGATGGGAAAATATTTCGGAACTGACGGTATAAGAGGCGTTGCAGGCGAAGATTTAACTGTTGAATTAGCTTATAAGCTTGCGAGAGCAGCTTGTTATAAATTAAAAGATGTAGATAATAAATTAATTGTTATAGGGAAAGATACTAGAATTTCTGGGGATATGTTGGAAGCAGCTTTGATTAGTGGAATTACTAGCATGGGTTTTGATGTGTACAGATTAGGAGTAATTCCTACACCAGCTGTTGCATATTTGACTAGATTTTACAATGCTTGTTGTGGAATTGTAATTTCTGCAAGCCACAATCCTTACGAATTTAATGGAATAAAATATTTTTCAAATGAAGGTTTCAAATTAAAAGATAGTCTTGAAGAAGAAATCGAATATTTGATTGATCATCAAGATGAAATTGACGTAAAAATTACAGGAGAAAATGTAGGTAGAGTTTATGAAGAAGAATGTGCAAAGGATACATATATCAATTATCTTTTGAGCAGGGTTGATTTGGATTTGACTGGTGTGAAGGTGAGCTTGGACTGTGGTTATGGAGCTACTTCTGAAATCGCACCAATTATTTTCAATAGATTAAATGCTGATGTGACTGTTACAAATACAGAATACGACGGAAAGAATATTAACTTCAAATGCGGTTCAACGAATCCTGAAGTTATAAGTAATTTGGTAAAAATTTCTGAATCTGATATGGGATTTTCGTTCGATGGAGACGGGGATAGGCTGATTGCTTGTGATGAAACTGGTGAAATAATGGATGGAGACCACGTTATTTGTGCGGTTGGACATTTCTTAAAAGAAAACAACAAGCTTAAGAACAATGCAGTTGTGGGAACTGTTATGACCAATATCGGACTTATAAAAAGCTTGAAAGAAATTGGCGTGGATGTTATCAAAACACAAGTTGGGGACAGATACGTTCTTGAAGAAATGAGAAAAAATGGCTACATTATTGGTGGAGAACAATCAGGACACATTATTTTCATAGAAGATAATACTACTGGTGATGGAATCTTATCGGCGATTAAATTAGCGGAAATAGCTGTTAAATCAAAACAAAAACTTTCAGAAATGAACAAATTGATGACTAGTTTCCCACAAGTTTTGGTGAACGCAAAGGTTAATAATGAATACAAAAAAGTGTACAAAGATGATGAAGTAATCAATAAAAAAATAGCTGAACTTGAGCATGAATTCAAAGATGAAGGCAGAGTTTTGATTAGACCTTCGGGAACTGAGCCTTTGATTAGGGTTATGATTGAGGGAGAAAACCAAGAATATTTAGAGAAAAAAGCTATTGAATTAAAAGATTTAATAGAAGAAAGATGTGAGCTAATATGAAAACAATAGCGATTATTTCGGCATTAGAAAGTGAACAAGAGTATTTCAGAGAACAATTTAAGCCGGTTAAAAAGGACAAGTTCAATCACTATGAAATATATGTTTCGGAATTTGAAGACAAGAAAATTATAAATTGCGTTTGTGGAATTGGAAAAGTAAACTCAGCAGCTTTAACACAAAGAATTATCGACATGTACAATCCGGATTTGGTAATAAATTGTGGTGTGTGCGGTGGATTGGACAAATCTCTTACTTTTGATGAGGTAATACTTGCGGACAAGTTAAAATACCACGACATAAATTTGGATATTTTTAGCGACAATATTCCTTACACTGACACCTTTGAAGCTGATAGTGAAACTTTGAAAAAATTAGATGAGATTATGACACAAGAAAATTTGAAGCACAGGATAGGCCTTATTGTAACTGGAGATCAATTTATCTCAACGACTGAAAAGCAAGAAGAGTTATTTGAAAAATATCACGCGTTGGGAACGGAAATGGAAGGCTGCTCCATTGCTCATACGTGTTATCTTAACGATGTGAAGTTTTTGGTTATAAGAAGTTTGTCCGACTTTGCAGATGACGATGCGGATGATGAATTTTACAATGATTTAGAAACAAAAACAAAGAAGGCTGCACATAGTGTAGTTGTATTGATCAAAAATATGTAGAGAAGAGCGTAGGATGAATGAGAATTTGTCCTGCGTTTTTATTTTCTTAAAAATGGGCAAAAAAATACATCTGTACGAAACAGATGTATTTTTTCATAATATCAATAACAAAAGGAAACAAAAAAATCACAAATATAATTTGTGATTATGGTCGGGGTGAGAGGATTTGAACCCCCGGCCCCATGGTCCCAAACCACGTGCGCTACCGGACTGCGCTACACCCCGACGTTTTTATTACTTGCTTATCTCAAGTACTTTATTAGTATACGATAGATTTAGGTTTATGACAAATCCATTTATAACTAAATAAAAGGAGATAAGAGCGATTAATTTTAATAATCACACTTTATCTCCTTTTTATTAAACTTTTAAAAATTTTAACTTTTAATTTACATTTTGTTAATATTCGTAGTAATACTTGAATAATTCATAGATATACTCGTTGTCTTTACATCCACCCAATTCTCTTACAGAGTGCATTGAAAGAATTGCGTTTCCTATATCAATAGATTGAATATCCAAATTAGAAACAGTGATAGGTCCAATTGTGGAGCCTCCTCTTTTGTCTGATCTGTTTGTGAATTCTTGGCATGGAATATTTTTATCTAAGCATAATTTTTTAAATATTGAAGAGCTAACTGCATCCGAAGTATACGCTCCGTTTGCAGCGTATTTTATAACAGGACCGTTGTTGATTAGTGGTCTGTTAGTAGGATCTGCCATTTCTGTGTAATTTGGATGCAAACTGTGTGCTTGGTCTGCACTAATCAAGTAAGAATTGTGCAATACTTCGTAGAAGTTTTTATCGTTATCTTCTACGATTTTTTTAAAACAATCGCTAAGAAGTGTGCTGCCTGCGCCTTGTTTTGTTGAAGAACCTATTTCTTCATTGTCAAAAACCATAGCCAATGCCAATGTGTTAGTAACATTTGAATCTATCAATGATTTTATAGAATTAAATGCCATTCCCAAATTATCGATTCTTCCTACTGAATAAAATTCGTCGTTTTCTCCGACAAATTCTCCTTTTTGTCTATCGTACAAGAATAAATCAAAATCTAAAATGTCTTCTGAATTTATTCCAGTATTTCTCGCTAAAATTTCTTCGAAAGAAATCTTTGAATCTTTTTCTGATAATGCTAAAAGTGGTAAAGTGTCCTTTTGTGCATTGAATTTGTATCCGTTATTTACATCTCTGTTCATGTGGATTGCAACGTTAGGAATTATCAATAAATTTTTGTCTACATTGATATGTTTGATTTCAGGTTTGAAGGGATTATCTGATTTCAAAACAACTCTACCAGCTACAGACAATGGACGGTCGAACCATGTGCTTAGTATTGGTCCACCGTAAACTTCAGTGTTTAAAGTCAAAAATCCGTCTTTGTTTACGATAGAATTTGGTTTTATTCTAAAAGTTGGGCTGTCTGAATGAGACCCAATCAATCTGATATTATCGAAATCAGAACTTCCTTTAAAAGCGATAATTGATGAATCGTTATTTGTTACAAAATATCCTTTGCCATTTTCGATTTTCCAATTATCCTTAAATTTTAATTCAGTAAACCCGTCTTCTGTTAATGTTTTTTTAAAATTATCGATAACGTGAAAAACAGATGGACTGTTATCGATAAAACTCATTAATTCTTTTGTTATGTTCATAAAATCACCTCAATAATAGTATACCCAAAAATAAAAATACTTAATAGCAAAAGTTTACAAAAAATATACTTAGTGGTATAATGAAGTTACTTCAGGGCGAGGTTGATTTCCTCACCGGCGGTTATAGTCCGCGAGCATTATGCATGAATTGGTGTAATTCCAATACCGACAGTAAAGTCTGGACGAAAGAAGTAAATGTAATAATTAACATTTAGCCCTAAATATAAGGGCTTTTTTATTTGCCCTTGAAAATCTTAGGAGGTAGGTTATGGAAACCACAAGAAAAAATTCTAGTACTCAAACTATGGTGAAAATCAGTATTTTAGGGGCAATAAGTGCATTGCTTATGATTTTTAAATTCCCTCTACCATTTGCACCACCATTTATGACAGTGGACATAGGAGATTTGGGAGTATTAATTTCAGGATTTGCATTAGGACCTGTAGCAGGTGTATTGACTTCTGCAGTTAAGATTTTGTTGAACTTTATAATTAACGGAACAACTACTGGTGGAGTTGGGGAATTATCTAACTTTATATTATCATCAGTATTCGTTGTTGTAGCAAGTTCAATTTACAACAAAGGAAAAAGCAAAAAATCAGCAATCACTGGATTAGTTTTTGGTGTATTGGCGTACACAGTAGTTGCTTGTATTTCTAACTATTTTGTAATTTTCCCATTGTACGGAATTAACTTGGTTGATTTTACAAAAGAGTTTGCAAAAGTAAATTCATTGGCAGGCACTCCATTGATGTTCGTGCTTTTCAGTATCGTGCCATTTAACATTGTAAAAGGGATCATCGTATCTGCAGTTACAATCGCACTTTACAAGCCAATTTCAAGATTTTTGAAAAAATAATCAATAACATACATGTAAAAATTCATAAAATATACAATGACTCATTAATCTAAAATAATGAGTCATTTTTGTTGTTGTTCAGTTGTGATATAATTTATTTGGTGATATTTATGGAATATATTTTAAATGATTTAAAAGATACTGAAAAATTTGGACAACTTTTTGCAAAAGCTTTAAAAAAACAAGATGTTATATCTTTGATTGGTGATTTGGGAGCCGGAAAAACTACTCTTACTAAATCTATTGCAAAAAGTTTTGGGATTGAAGAAAGTGTAACCAGTCCAACTTTTTCATTGGTAAATACATACTACGGTGATGTTGAATTAAATCATATTGATTTGTATAGATTAGAAGATGAGATGGAGATAGAATCCTTGGATATCGATGAATTATTGTATCCAGAAGGAATTACTATCATTGAATGGGCAAGTCAAGCACAGTCTTATATGCCTAGAAATTTAATTGAAATTTGCATTGAAAAAACTGGTGATGTTTCCAGAAAAATTAGAATTGACGGGAACAACAAAAGAGAAAAAGAAATTATAGAGGAATTAAATGAAAATTTTAGCGATTGATACTTCAACTATGATTAGCTCTTGTTCTTTGATGGAAGATGGACTAATCGTTGGAGATTATAATATAAATCAAAAGAAAACTCACAGCGAAACTTTGGTTTTGATGATTGAGCAAATGCTTGAAAAATTAGACACAGAAATTGAAGATGTGGACGTGTTTGCGGTGTGCAAGGGACCTGGATCTTTTACTGGTCTTAGGATTGGAATGACCACTGCAAAGACTTTTGCACAAGTTTTCGATAAAAAAATCGTCGGCATATCTACCTTGGAAGCTTTGGCTAATATGATTAAAACTGACAAAATCATTATTCCTATTTTGGATGCGAGAGGTGGGAGAGTTTACTACTCGATGTTCACTAACGATTCAAAATTAGAACGTTTGATGGAGGATGATTTGATTTATTTTGAAGATTTGGTTGAACAACTTGACGATGATAAGGAATATATTTTCGTGGGAGATGGAGTGTATTCTTTCTTAGATGAAATCAAATCTAAGAAGAACTTCCACCTTGCAAATTCTTCGTTGAATAATTGTATTACAAGGTCGATTTGTGACTTGGCAAATAAAACTGAGACATTTGATAGCTATTACACTCTTAGTCCAGATTATGTGAGAAAATCACAAGCACAACGAGATTACGAAAGAAGACACAGTAATGATAATTAGACAGATGGATTCCTTTGATTTGGATGATGTTGTAGAAATTGAAAGGGAAAGTTTTTCAGATGCTTGGAGCAAAATAGGATACGAAGGTTGTTTAAAAAATGAATGTAATCATTATTTTGTCGCAGAATTAGAAGGCAAAATCGTGGGGATTATTGGATTTTCAATAGTTGTTGATGAAGCTGAATTACAAACAATTTCTGTGAAAAAAAGTTGCAGAAACTGTGGGATTGCAACTGAATTTATAAAATTTATGTTAGATTTTTGCAAAAAGGAAAATGTCAAAAATATTTTCTTGGAAGTTAGAGAGTCTAACTTTGAAGCAATTAATCTTTACACGAAATTTGGATTTCAAAAAAACGGCAGAATTAACGGATATTACGAAACTCCAAAAGAGGACGCATTGAGGATGATGTTGAATATGGATGATATTAAAGAAAATATAATTACGCTTGCGATTGAAACATCTTGTGATGAAACAAGCGTTGCGATTGTAAAAAATGGAAGAGAAGTGTTGAGTAATGTGATTTCTTCTCAAATAGATGTACACAAAAGATATGGTGGTGTGGTTCCGGAAGTTGCGAGCCGTCTTCACTTAGAAGCAATGAACTCTATTTTGCAACAATCTTTGGACGAAGCAGGTTTATCATTGAAAGATATTGATGTAATTTGCGTTACAAAAGGTCCCGGACTTATTGGTGCATTATTAGTTGGGATTTCTTGTGCAAAATCATTGAGCTATTGTTTGAAGAAGCCTCTTGTAGGGGTAAATCACATGCAAGGCCACATTTGTGCAAACTACATTAGCCACAAAGAATTAGAACCACCATTTATTTCCTTGGTTGTATCTGGCGGACACACTTATTTAATAGATGTTATAGATTATCAAAATTACGAAATAATTGGCTCTACAAGAGATGACGCTTGTGGTGAAAGCTATGATAAAGTTGCACGTGCGTTGGGATTGGAATATCCAGGTGGGCCTGTTATTGACAGGCTTGCAAAACAAGGAAATCCAACAGCGATAGATTTTCCAAGAGTAATGCTTGAAAAAGACAGCTACGATTTCAGTTTTAGTGGATTGAAAACAGCTGTGCTAAATTATTTGAACAATAAAAATCAAAAAAACGAAGAAATAATAAAAGAAGATGTCGCAGCATCTTTCCAAGAAGCTGTCATAGATGTTTTGGTTGAAAAATCTTTTAGATTATTAGAAGAAAAAAATCAAAAAACTTTCGTACTAAGTGGTGGAGTAGCAGCAAATTCTAGATTAAAAGAGAGAGTTTTGGAAAAAGCAAAAGAAAAGGGAATACAAGTGTATTTTCCAGATAAAATCTTGTGTACAGATAACGCTGCAATGATTGCAACTGCGGGATACTACGATTATATCAACGGAAAAGAAGATGGACTTGATTTGAAAGTTTATCCTAATTTAGAATTATAAAATGTAACTATAAAATTAAATATTAACATTAAAAAAGGAGTTCTCACTTTAAAATGAGGACTCCGTATTTTTTATTCAACTGTTACTGATTTTGCTAAGTTACGTGGTTTATCTACATCTAAGCCTTTTTTCAAAGAAGTATGATATCCCAACAATTGTTCAGGGACTACTGAAAGTATCGGATACAATAATTCTAAAGTTTTAGGAATGAAGATGATTTCTTCTGAGAAATCTTTCATATTGTCATTTCCTTCAACTGTGATTGTGAATACTTTCGCTCCTCTTGTCACAACTTCTTGAACATTTGAAATTGTCTTTTCAGCTAATTTTGATTGTGTAATAACTGATAATGCTGGAGTGTTTTGTTCTATCAAAGCGATTGAACCGTGTTTTAATTCTCCTGCAGGGAATGCTTCAGTGTGAATGTAGGAAATTTCTTTTAATTTTAAAGCTCCTTCTTTTACACTCAAGAAGTCCAATCCACGTCCGATAAAGAACATCGATTTATTTTCCTTGATAGCTTCAGCTATTCTTTCAGTTATTGATTCTGATTTTAATGTTTCATCTATTTTTTCAGGCATTGTTTTTAATTCTTCGATGTATTTTGAATATTCAGAATCTTCAATTGTGCCTAATTTCTTTGCAAAATCCAAAGCCAACATTATCACTGTAACCAATTGTGAAATGTATGCTTTAGTACTAGCTACTGCAATTTCTGGGCCTGCCAAAGTGTAGATAACCTTGTCAGCTTCTCTTGCTATTGATGAGCCAACTACGTTTGTAACTGCTAAGATTTTTGCGCCTTTGTTTTTGGATTCTCTAAGAGCTGCCAATGTATCAGCAGTTTCTCCTGATTGAGAAATCAAAATCACTAGAGTGTTTTCATCGATAAATGGATCGTTGTATCTGAATTCTGATGCGATATCAGTAATTACAGGTATTTTTGCCAATTTTTCAATAGCAACTTTGCCAACTTCACCTGCGTGATAAGCTGTACCACATGCAACGATGTATACTTTGTTTATTTTCGATAATTCTTCTTTAGTTAATGAATTTTCTGCAAAATCTATTACGTTATTTTTTACATTAACCTCCAAAGTCTTCTTAACAACTTCTGGTTGTTCGTGAATTTCTTTTAACATAAAATGCTCATAGCCACTTTTACTAGCTTGATCAATTGTCATGTCTACAGTTTTAACTTCACGATCTACTTTTTCGAAATCTTTATCGTAAATTGTGTAATTTTTCTTATCTATTTCTACGATGTCTCCATTTTCCAAATACACGATGTCTCTTGTGTATTTTAAAACAGAAGGAATATCACTTGCTAGAATTATTCCGTCGTCACATTTTCCTAAAATCAACGGAGATTCTTTTCTTACAGCGATTAGTTTGTCTTTTTCGTATTCTGAAACAATTCCTAATGCATAAGCTCCCTTTAATCTTTTGATTGTAGATTTTACTGCTTCTAATAAATCGTCTTTATAGTACTGGCTAATCAATGCAACAACAATTTCTGTGTCTGTAGTTGATTTGAAAGTGTAGCCATTATCTTCTAATTCTTTTTTTAATTCTTTGTAATTTTCGATAATACCGTTGTGAACAACTGAGAATTTACCATCTTCACTTACTTGTGGGTGAGCGTTAATTTCATTTGGTTCACCGTGAGTTGCCCATCTAATGTGACCGATTCCGACACTTGCGTTGTTGTCGATTTCATCGATAGAATCTATTAAATTTTGCAATTTTCCTTTTCTTTTTACTGTTTCGATTTTATCTGTTACTACAGAAATACCGCTTGAATCATAACCTCTGTATTCCAGAGATTTTAATCCGTTTAATATGATTTCTACGGCTGATTTTTCGCCGTTATAACATACTATTCCGCACATATATTTACCTCCAAATTTTTTAGAGATACACTTCATTATTTTTGTTTCAAAATTGCTCTTGAACTTTGTTAAATGCTAAGGCTGTGTTACCTATAGAGCTCCCGCCGAAAAATTCGATAACTCTATCCCTCGTTAACCGTAAAGGTCTGGCGCTTTTTTGTTTTTATCTCTTGAGATATTATATCAAATATAAAATGTAGTGTAAATTTTATTAGCAAATTGCAATAATTTTGTAACAAATGAAAAAATAATAATGATTTTCACTTGACATTAATACTCTTTATCAATATAATATCAATGTAATAGATTTAAACGTTTAAATGAGGGTGATTAAATGAATTTGGCATTAGTGCCACTCAATGAAGATTTTGAAATCGTAAAAATAAAAAAAATAAAAAATGATTCACAAAAAAAACTGTTGAATAATATGGGCTTTGTTGAAGGAGCAGTAGTTACGGTTGTTTCAGAAAGCCACGGAAATTTGATAGTTAAAATCAAAGGTTCAAGAGTGGCTATAGGAAAAGATATAGCTATGAGAATTATGGTAAATCATATTTAATGATATTTTATCAAGGAGGATACATAAAGTGGATAACGAAATGAATCTTAAGCATGCCGAAGTAGGAAAATACTACAGGATTGTTAAGATTTTAGGAAAAGGTCCTGTTAAAAGAAGAATAATGGATATGGGTATTACAAAAAATGTAGAAATCTATATCAGAAAAGTAGCACCGTTAGGAGATCCAGTTCAAATCAATTTGAGAGGATATGAGTTGAGTCTTAGAAAAGATGATGCAGAAAATATTTTAATAGAATTGATAAATAAATAATTAGGAGGACTTATGTCAATTAGAATTGCTTTAGCAGGTAACCCTAATAGTGGTAAATCTACTATGTTTAACGCATTGACAGGATCCAATCAATATGTTGGTAACTGGCCAGGCGTTACTGTAGAAAAAAAAGAGGGAACCTTAAAAAATAACAAAGATATTAAAATTACCGATTTACCGGGAATTTACTCGCTTTCTCCATATACTTTGGAAGAAGTTGTTAGTAGAAATTACTTAATAAACGAGAAACCAGATGTAATTATTGATGTTGTGGATGCTTCAAATATTGAAAGAAACTTGTATCTTACAACACAATTATCTGAAATTGGAATTCCAATGGTTTTGGCATTTAATATGATGGATGTCGTTAAGAAAAATAACGATAAATTAAACACAAAACTAATATCTGAAAAATTGGGAATTCCAATAGTTGAAGTATCAGCACTTAAAAAATTAAACTTGGATGAATTAATTGAAGTTGCACAAAAACAAGTGAAATCTCATCATGAATCGATAAAATCATTTAGTGATGAAATTGAAAATGTGCTTACTGAAATAGAAAATAGTGTAGAATCCATTAAAAATTCTGAATCAAAAAGATGGTTTGCTGTAAAAGCTTTGGAAAGAGATGAAAAAGCATTACAAGCTGTTCATATCACTGATGAAGAAAAAGCAAAAGTTGAAGAAATTGTTTCAAAAATTGAAGACGAATACGATGATGATGGTGAATCCATAATTACAGATGAAAGATATACATTCATTACTTCAGTAATTTCAGATTCTGTACAAAAAGGAAGATCGGGATTAACAACTAGTGATAAAATCGACAGGGTGGTTACTAACAGATTTTTGGCATTACCAATTTTCGTATTGATAATGATAGCCGTTTACTTTATTGCGGTAAAGGTTGTTGGTGGTCCTCCATTCCACGATTGGTGGGCAGATACTGTGATGGGAACTGCATTAGCTGATTTAGCTACAAAAGGATTAGAAGCAATCGGAACTAGCGAATGGGTAACAAGCCTTGTTGTTGATGGTATTGTTGCCGGCGTTGGTGCAGTATTGGGATTCTTGCCTTTGGTTGCAACGTTGGAATTATTGTTAGCTATTTTAGAAGATATAGGATACATGTCAAGAATCGCATTTATGTTGGATAGAATGTTCAGAAAATTTGGTTTATCTGGTAAATCATTTATTCCAATCTTAATTGGTACTGGTTGTTCAGTTCCAGGAATTATGGCAACAAGAACTATTGAAAATGAAAACGACAGAAAAATGACTATCATCGTTGCATCATTCATGCCTTGCGGTGCAAAAACAGAAATCATAGCATTATTTGCAGCAGCGATTTTCGGTCAATGGTGGTTTGCTCCATTATTGTATTTTACAGGAATTTTGGCAGTAATAATCAGTGGCCTTATTTTGAAAAAGACAAAAGCTTTTTCAGGAGAACCAGCTCCATTCGTAATGGAACTTCCTGAATATCACAAACCAACTGTTTCAAATGTTTTGCGTGTAACTTGGGATAGAACTAAATCATTTATCATAAAAGCAGGTACAATAATCTTAGTTGCATCAATTTGCGTTTGGATTTTACAAAATATTTCTGTTAAGGGAGAATTTGTTCATTTCGCTGATGATAGTACCGATACTATATTGGCGTTCATCGGAAAAATATTCGCTCCGATATTTGCTCCATTAGGATTCGGAAATTGGACTGCAACTGTAGCTTCATTCTTAGGAACTGTTGCTAAAGAAATGGTAGTCAGCGTTTACGGAATAGTTTCTGGTGTAGGTGATGATACAGGTAAAATAGCTGATTTGGTTAGAAATAATTTTACAATTGCTTCTGCGATGAGTTTCTTGATATTTAACCAATTATCAGTTCCATGTTTCGCAGCGGTTGGAGCTATAAAAGAAGAAATGAATTCTTCAAAATGGACGGCTTTTGCAATTATATATCAAATTACTTTTGCATATTTAATATCGTTTATGGTATATCAATTCTTAAATGTGTTGGTAGTAAAACAACCATTTACAATTATGACAGCAATAGCGCTTGTAGTGTTGGTTGGAATGTTGTATATGATATTTAGAAAAGATAAATACAAAAACAATCAATCAAAAAGAGCAGTAGAATAGAGATAGAATTTTAAAGAAGGTGATTTTTTGAATATAGCTGATATAGTAGTATTATCAATAATTGTCGTAGCAATTGTGTTTGCAGTGCGTCGTATTATTAAAAAAGGTGGCAGCTGTGATTGCGGCTCCAGTTCTTGCCCTCATTCTAATAATTACAATAAATAATAAAACAAAGCGTGGCCTTAATATAGGTCACGCTTTGTTATTGTTCTGAATTTTTTCGGTGTAATTTGTTTTATATTTTTGAATTGTTGACAAAAATATGAATCAGATTGAAACCCAACTTCCTTTGAAATCTCGCTAACGGATTTGTCGGTGTAAGTCAAAAGCAGTAGACTTTTTTCTATTCTAAAAGTAGTCAAAATATTTGGAAGATTGCTTCCCGTGTTTTGACAAATCAATGTCGACAAATAGCTTTTGGACACGTGCAAGTGATCAGACAGAATATCCAGAGAAATCTTCTGCTCACTGTTATTGTAAATGTAATCCAATGCCCTTCTGATTAATGGGTTTTCACAACCCTTTGTAAATATATTTTGGTTTGTAGTGTAATATTCTACGATTTCGTGAAGTATTTCACTGGTGTTTTCAGATTCATTATTTTCTACTTTATATAATAGTTTGTTTTTTTCATTTTCACAATATTTTAAACTTTGAGAATCGTTTATATTTTTCATCTGATTCCATGAAAATATCGCCAATAACTGAATAATTGTGTTCTTTTGGGATCTAATATTAGTTTCAGAATCTTCCCAAATTTTTAATATTTCTTCAGCTAAATCATGTGCTTTTTTATTTGATTTTATCTGAACAGCCTTTATTAACTTTGATTCCAATTCGAACATATACAATTCCTTTCATTTTTGAGTGTTACGAATTAATTATATAACTAATTTGCTTGAAATTGCAAGAAATGATACATTTTTGCAATTTGATTTGATTTTAATATATAATTAATGGAGAGGTAATTATGAAAAGAATTTTAATTTTGTGTATGTGTTTGTTGTTTTTATCGACAAAATCACTTGCGAATACGGATGTAGTTCTGGATAAAATAATTGAGAAAGACTGTTCCGATTTGTCAGAAAAATTGACTGAAGAAGTTTACGACAAAAACGCAAACTTAGTCATAGTAAATGAAAAAAAGGAAAGCGACATAATCTCAGCCCTAAGTTTTGCATATAAGAATAAGGCTGCGATTTTGCTTATTCAAAATGATGGAGCATATATAAAGAAAGAAAGTCCAATATTAAATGAAACTAATAGGTTGAAAGCGAAAAATGTGTATATAATTGGCGGACCAAAATCAGTTTCAGAAGAAATCTCTGATAATTTGAAATTGAGCGGTTTGTTGGTTACAAGAATTGATGGCAGAGATCGCGTAGAAGTGTCCAAGAATGTCATCAAAGAAAACACGAATTTGAATCCTACGGATACTTTAGTTATTAGCGATTTGTCCAATTTCAATTTTATTCAAGCAAAGATGGGTTACTATCTTAAAAATGGATATGCAATTACATTTGTACAAGGTAAGAAATTTGACGATTCAATTATAAAGTTTGCTATTGATAAGGGGATTTCAAATATTTTGATTGACCAACCGACATCTATAATAAGTAGGGAATACAATGAGAAATTAAAACAAAATGGCTTCAAGGTTATACGAAATGATTACAAATCGGTCTATGATGCAAATTATGTTCAAAACAGTGATATTAAGTATTCTAAAATTATATTTACTGAATACAAAGATATTAGAACATCTTTATTGGCATCGTATGTTAGCCTACAAAAAAATTACGTAAATATTTTAGTAAATGAAGGCAATGTAGACAAAACTACCAATAAACTTCTTACGACATCTATACAAAATGGTGTATATATCGGGAAAAAAGAAGAAAATTTCGAAAAATTAGCAAATAAATTGGATTTATACTACAAAGTTGAACAAAAATAACAGTTTTTTAATCATTTTAGCTAAAAAACTTTAAAAAAAATGGTATTTAGGGTATAATATTAGCTGGAATTTCTATTTTAAGTGAAATTAATTTAAGTTTTAAATAAAAATTAGGAGGAAAGTATGAGCGCAGTGCTTGTAAGTAAAGAAAATAATCAAGCGGTATTCACATGTGAAATACCTGCAGAAGATTTCAATAACGCAATTGAGGAAAGTTATAAAAAGAATAGATCTAAATTTAGTTTAAAAGGATTTAGAAAAGGTAAAGTTCCTAGAAAAATGTTGGAAAGAGCTTATGGTGAAGGTTTATTCTACGAAGATGCTGTAAATCTTTTATTACCGGGAATTTACGAAAAAGCTATCGAAGAATTAGAATTAGAACCAGTTTCTCAACCAGACATCGATCTTGACGATATTACTGAAAATAATGATGTAAAAGTAAAATTCACTGTTGATTTAAAACCAGAATTTGAATTAGGTGATTATTCTAATCTATCAGCTGAAATCGAAGAATACAAAGTAACTGATTCTGATGTTGATTTGAAAATTAACCACGAATTAGAATCAAACGCAAGAGTTCAAGAAGTTGAAGGTAGAGAAGCTAAGGAAAACGACACTGTTTCTATCAATTTCAAAGGCTTTGTAGAAGATAAAGCATTTGACGGTGGAGAAGCAGAAGATTATGAACTAGTTTTAGGTTCACACACATTTATTCCAGGATTTGAAGAACAAATTATCGGGCACAATGTTGGAGACGAATTTGATGTTAATGTTAAATTCCCAGAAGACTACCACGAAGATTCTTTAAAGGGACAAGATGCTAAGTTTGAATGCAAAATCAATTCAATCAAAGAAAAAGTGTTACCTGAATTAGATGATGAATTCGTAAAAGATGTTTCTGAATTCGATACTCTTGACGAATACAAGAAAGACATCAAAGAACACTTAGAAAAAGACAACGAACAAAGACAATTAGTTGAAAAACAAAACAAATCTGTAGAAGCCTTGATTGATGCTACTGAAATTTCAGTTCCAGAATCTATGATTGACAATGAAGTTAACCGTCAATTCCAAGATTTTGCAAGAAGAGTTCAACAAATGGGCTTAAATACAGATCAATACTTCCAAATCACTAACACTTCAGAAGAAGATGTTAAAAACGAATTAAGAGCTAACGCTGAATTAAAGGTTAAGGGTGATTTGGTATTAGAAAAATATATCGAAAAAGAAGCAATCGAATCTACAGATGAAGAATTAGATGAACAATTAAAAGAATTCGCTAAAGTTTACGGACAAGACGACGAAGAAAAATTCATCGAAGAATTCAAAAATAGTCCAAACGTAGAATTCTTAAAAGAAGACATCAAGAGAAAGAAAGCTTTAGAAAAATTAGTAGAAATCACTAAATTTGAAACAAAGAAAGCTGAAGAAACAAAAGAGGATAAATAATATTTCAATATATTAGAATTAATAATAGGAGGTTATTATTATGCCATCTTTAGTACCAATGGTTGTAGAACAAAGTAATAGAGGCGAAAGATCTTACGATATTTTCTCTCGACTTTTAAAAGAAAGAATTATTTTCGTCACAGGCGAAGTTAATGATCAGATGGCGGATCTTGTTATAGCTCAATTATTGTTCTTAGAAAGTGAAGATCCAAAAAAGGATATTCAATTATATATCAATTCACCAGGAGGTTCTGTAAGTGCAGGATTAGCGATATACGATACTATGCAATACGTTAAACCAGATGTTTCAACAATCTGTGTAGGTATGGCTGCTAGTATGGGAGCAATCCTTCTAACAAGTGGTGCAAAAGGAAAAAGATATGCACTTCCAAATGCAGACACTTTAATCCACCAACCGCTTGGTGGAGCACAAGGACAAGCTAGTGATATCGAAATTCACGCTAAGAATATTTTGAAGAAGAGAGAATTATTAAACAAGATATTATCTGAAAGAACTGGACAACCTCTAGAAAAAATTGAAAGAGATACAGACAGAGATTTCATACTAACAGCAGAAGAAGCAAAAGAGTATGGATTGATAGACGAAGTTATATATACTTCTAAATAAGGAAATATTTATGCCAAAAAATGAAAATCAATATAAATGTTCTTTTTGCGGTAAATCACAAGATGAAGTCAGAAAATTAATTGCTGGGCCTGGAGTATTTATTTGCGATGAATGTGTTTCATTATGTAACAGCATAATAGAAGAAGAATTCAAAGATATAGATAATACCCAAGAAAGAATTGATTTGCCTAAGCCAATCGAAATCAAGGATGTGCTTGATGATTATGTAATCAAACAAGAAGAAGGCAAGAAAGCCTTGGCTGTTGCAGTATATAATCATTACAAAAGAATTAATTCTAATCTAATGAATAATGATGTAGAATTACAAAAATCAAATATTTTATTGGTGGGTCCAACTGGAAGCGGAAAAACACTTTTAGCTGAAACTTTAGCCAAGATATTGGATGTTCCTTTTGCTATTGCCGATGCAACTAGCCTTACAGAAGCTGGATATGTCGGAGAAGATGTAGAAAATGTAATTTTGAAGCTTATTCAAGCAGCGGATTACGATATAGAAAAAGCAGAACAAGGAATCATCTACATTGACGAAATCGACAAGATTACTAGAAAAAGCGAAAATCCTTCCATCACTAGAGATGTTAGCGGTGAAGGTGTACAACAAGCTTTGTTAAAAATAGTTGAAGGTACAATTTGTAATGTACCGCCACAAGGTGGAAGAAAGCATCCTAATCAAGAATATATTCAAGTTGATACAAAAAATATTTTATTCATTGTCGGTGGAGCTTTTGACGGCTTAGAAAAAATAATCGAAAAAAGAACAGAAACAAAATCAATAGGTTTTGGGGCAGATTTGGGAGAAAATGAACATAAGAGAATTTCTGAATTGTTCAAAGATATTAGGCCAGAAGATTTGATTAAATTTGGTTTAATTCCTGAATTTGTAGGAAGAATTCCAGTTTTAGTTACACTTGATGAACTAGATGAACAAGCTTTAATTAGAATACTTTTGGAACCTAAAAATGCAGTTATCAAACAATATCAAGAATTATTCAAAATGGATGATGTTGAGTTGGAATTTGATGAAGAAGCATTGAAAGCTATCGCCAAGTTAGCTTACGATAGAAAAACAGGTGCCAGAGGTTTGAGAACAATAATAGAAAAATCTTTGATGAATATTATGTTTGAGCTACCATCAAGACAAGACATTTCCAAAGTTATTTTGACAAAAGAAAGTGTACTAGAAGGAAAAGACCCAAAACTTGTTTTCAAAACAAATAATAAATAACACAAATAGCTCACTTTAGGTGAGCTATTTTTATCAATAGATTAAATTCGAAAGAGGAGTTTGATGAAAGAATACTATACAATATCAGAAAAGAAACTTCCAATAATCGCGTTGCGTGGTTTGTGGTTGTTTCCAAATAATATCCAACATTTCGAAGTTGGAAGGGAAGTTTCATTAAATGCTTTAAATGCTAGTTTGCTCAGAAATTCTGAGATTTTTATTTGTACGCAAAAAGATCCAATGATAGAAAACATCACAAAAGAAGATTTCTATCATACAGGAGTTCTTGCAAGTATCAAACAAACTATCAAAATGCCAAATGGAAATGTCAGAGTTTTGGTTGAAGCTTATGACAGAGCAAAAATCGTAGACTTCGTAGAAAACGACAGTTTCTTAGAAGCAAACGTAGAAGTTATGGAATACGATAAAACAAAATATCATCCTACAGATAAATCGTTGACTATGATTAGGATGATTATTTCTTCGTTTGAAAGCTTGGCAGAAATTATCAAAAAACCATTACCACAAGATTTGCTTGGAGGTCTTTTGAATGAAGAAGATCCAAGTTCTTTGATAGATACAATTTCAATGCTTATTTCATTAAACGACAAGGATTCTATTTTATTATTGGAAACTTTGGACATGGATGAAAGAATTGAGTTGGTGTACAAGTTTGTAATCAAAGAGATTGAATTTTTGAAGATAAAAGAAGATATCGAAGAAAGAACAAACAAAGAAATATCTGACACACAAAAAGAGTATTTTCTTCAAGAACAATTGCGTCAAATCAAGATGGAGTTGGGCGAAGAATACGATATTGAAGACACAGATGATTATGCAAATAAAGTAAAGAAATTAAAACTTAAAAAAGATTCTGAAGAACACGTCTTAAAGGAAATCAATAGATTATCTTCTATGAATCCAAATAATCCTGAAAGCACTGTGATTAGAAATTATATCGATCAAGTATTGGATATTCCTTGGAACAAAAAATCAAAAAGTTCAATTGATTTAAAAAATGCAGAAAAAGTTTTGAATGATGGTCATTTTGGACTTGAAGATGTGAAAAAAAGAATTTTGGAATATTTAGCAGTTAAGAAGATGACTGGTTCATTAAAAGGACCTATCCTTTGTTTAGTTGGACCTCCAGGGGTTGGTAAAACTTCAATTGCAAGATCAATCGCTGAAGCTACTAACAGAAAATTCGTATCTATGAGACTTGGTGGAGTGCGTGATGAAGCAGAAATCAGAGGTCACAGAAAAACTTACATCGGAGCAATGCCAGGAAGAATTATAACTCAATTACAAAAAGCTAAGAAATTAAATCCAGTATTCTTATTGGATGAAATTGACAAATTAGCATCTGATTTTAGAGGAGATCCTGCAAGTGCTTTGTTGGAAGTTTTAGATCCAGAACAAAACAGCGAATTCACAGATAATTACATCGAAATCCCAGTTGATTTGTCAGATGTTTTGTTTATCACAACTGCAAATTCACAAGAACAAATTCCAGATGCGTTGTTGGATAGAATGGAAGTTATAAGAGTTACAAGTTATACAGATTATGAAAAATTTGAAATAGCTAACAGATACTTACTTCCACGTCAATTAAAAGAAAATGGAATGGACAAATCTCAATTCCACATCACAAGAGATGCTATTTATACGATTATAAACAACTACACAAGAGAAAGTGGAGTAAGAGAGCTTGAAAGAAATATCGGGAAAGTTGTCAGAAAAGCTGTCGTTAAAATTGTAAGAGATGATGTTAAAAAAGTTGTTGTCAACAATAAAAATCTAGAAAAATTCTTGGGCTCTAAATTAGTGTTAGATGATGAAATTCCAAGAGAAGACACAATTGGAGTTGTGAATGGATTAGCGTGGACACAAGTTGGTGGCGTTATCCTTACAATCGAAGCAAATGTAATGGATGGTACAGGCAAGACTCAACTTACTGGAAAACTTGGAGATGTAATGAAAGAATCTGCAATGGCTGCAATTTCATACATCAGAAGCAACCAAGAAGACTTGGGAATAAAAGGTGAATTCTACAAAGAAAAAGACATTCACATTCACGTTCCAGAAGGTGCTGTTCCAAAAGATGGTCCATCAGCTGGTGTTACAATGGTCACAGCTTTAGTGAGTGCATTGACAGGAAGAAAAGTAAAACACGATTTTGCAATGACTGGAGAAATCACACTCACAGGTAGAGTGTTGGCAATTGGTGGAGTTAAGGAAAAAGTCTTGGCTGCTCACAGATACGGAATCAATAAAGTGTTCTTGCCAAAAGAAAACAAGAGAGATATCCAAGATATTGATCCAAAAATTAGACAAAAAATCAAATTCTATTTTACAAGTAATGTAAAAGAAATTTTGGATGAGGTATTAATCTAATGAAAATAGGCGTAATAAGCGATACACATGGCTCTTTAGATAATACGAAAAAAGCTTTGGATATTCTAAAAGATTGCGACACGATTTTTCATTTGGGAGATGTTTTGTATCACGGACCACGCAATGCTCTTCCAGAAGATTATAATCCCAAAGATTTGGCGGTTATTTTCAAATCTATGGATAATGTGATATATACAAGAGGAAACTGCGATAGTGATGTGGATCAAATGGTTATTGAACACGATTTGACACAAAAACATAGAATCATAAATATTGGCAAATTTAGAATTTTCACAATTCATGGATATGAGGAAGATGAAGAAAAGAGAATTAGAATTGCTAAGGCCAATAATTGTGATATCGTAATAACAGGACACACTCATGTAAAAGTTTTGGAAGATAAAGAAGGCGTTATTTTGTTAAATCCAGGTAGTCCTTCTATTCCAAAAGACGGTGTAAAATCAGTTGCAATAATAGATGATGATGAAATCAAACTTATAGATATAGACTCAAACAAAGTTTTGTCATCTTTGAAAATATGAAGTCAATTAACTCAGAATTGAGTTGATTGACTGTTTAGTTAGGAAGTGAAAAAATGATTCTAATAGGTGCAAAAGACATAGAAAAATCTTTCTTAGATAAAAGTATCTTAGAAAATGTTACTTTTAATATTAACGACAATGATAAAATTGGAATCATAGGAATAAATGGTGCGGGTAAATCCACTTTGTTTAATATTTTGACAGGAGAATTGTCTAAAGACGGTGGAGACTTGTTCATCAAAAATGATATGAAAATAGGATACTTGAAGCAACATAATTCATTTGATTCGACTAATACTTTGTACGAAGAATGCTTGAGCGTTTTTTCAGAAGTATTGAGATTGGAGAACAAACTTCGAGAATACGAAAATCAAATGAAGGATACCGAAGATTTGGAAGATTTGATGAACAAATACCACAGAGATTTGGAAAGATTTGAATCAATGGGAGGATATCTCTACGATTCTGAAATCAAAGGCACATTAAAAGGTTTGGGATTTTCTGATGATGATTTGGATAAAAACGTCACAAATTTCAGTGGTGGTCAGAAATCGCGAATAATGCTCGCGAAACTTCTTCTGCAAAAATGCGACGTATTGTTACTAGACGAGCCTACCAACCATTTGGATATCAAGGCAATTGAGTTTTTGGAAACTTTTCTGAAAAATTACAAGGGCGCTTGTGTGATAATTTCACACGATAGATATTTCTTAGATGGAATTGTGAACAGGATTTTTCATATGGAAAATAGAACCATCAAAACTTATGAGACAGATTACACTGGTTTTATGAAACAGAGAAAAATCTACATGGATATCCAACGAAAAACTTACGAAAATCAACAACGTGAGTACAAGAGACAACTTGAAATCGTCGAAAAATACACTAGCACTGATAATGCGAAGAAGAATAAACAAGGACAATCCAGAAAAAAACTCTTGGATAAAATGAAGCTTATGGATAAGCCAACTTATGACGATGGAACTTTTGGAATAAAATTCAAAATCTCTTCGCCAAGCGGCAAGGACGTTTTGATGGTTGAAGATTTATCAAAAAAAATCGACGACAAGCTTATTTTTGAGAACTGTAACTTAGATATATATAAGGAAGAAAGAGTTGGACTTATTGGAGCAAATGGAGTTGGTAAAACGACTTTATTCAATATTATAACGAAAAAATTAAAACCAACTTCTGGGAAATTCAGATTAGGATCCAATGTTAACATCGGATATTTTGACCAAGAGCAGATGTATTTGAACGACAAAAATACAATTATAGATGAAATTTGGGACGAATACCCTAAAATGACTCACTACGAAATCAGAAGCGCTCTTGCTATTATGAATTTTGTAGGAGACGATATTTTCAAACTTATTGAAGATTTGAGTGGTGGAGAAAAAGCGCGTGTATCGTTGCTGAAGTTGATGCTTTCAAAATCAAATTTCTTGTTACTTGATGAACCTACCAACCACTTGGACATTGACTCCAAGGAAAGTTTGGAAGATTCTTTGATAAATTACGAAGGTACGGTTTTTGTAATTAGCCACGACAGATACTTCTTAAATAGAGTTTGTGATAAAATCATTGTGTTGGAAAAAGACAAGACGACAACATATCTTGGAAATTACGATTATTATCAAGAAAAAATTAACGATTTGAAAGTGGACAAAACAGAGGAAAGTTTGAACAAAACGGCTGCTTTGAAAGAAAAGAAAAAACAACGTGCTATCACTAATAATCTTAAAAAACTGAGAAAACAAATTGAAACGATTGAATCGACTATAGATAAAATTGACGAACGAATCAAAGAAATTGAAGACTTGTTTTGTCAAAATGATATTTACGATGATCCTCAAAAAATTCTTCAATTAAATGAAGAACTGGAAAATCTTAACGCTGACAAAAATTCTTTGTATTCAGATTGGGAAGATAAACAATTGGAATACGAAGATTTTGATAAAAATTAAGGAGGGAAAACTTGGATTTTTTAGAAAAAAGATTTCGTCTATCTGAGAAGAAAACAGATGTAAAGACGGAATTAATGGCGGGATTTACTACATTTATGACTATGAGTTATATCTTGGCAGTGAATCCTCAAATGTTAAGTGAAACTGGAATGGACAAGGGCGGAGTTTTTACAGCTAGTGTAATTGCAAGTATTATTGCGATGATTTGCATGGCTTTCTTAGCCAACTTGCCATTTGGTTTGGCACCAGGTATGGGACTTAATGCATTTTTTACATTTACAGTTGTTAAAACATTAGGCTATACTTGGCAGTTTGCGCTTACTGCAGTATTTTTGGAAGGTATTGTATTTTTAATTCTTTCATTATTTAAAGTAAGAGAAATGATTTTTGATGCGATTCCAATTAATTTGAAAAAAGCAGTTAGCTGTGGAATTGGCCTTTTCATAGCGCTAGTTGGTTTGGTAAATTCAGGAATTATTTTGCAAGGTGAAGGTACTGTTTTACAATTGGGAAATCTCTTGAGCAGAGAAAGCGTAGTATTTATTGTAGGATTATTCATTATCGCTTTACTTTTGGCTAGAGAAATCAAAGGTGCGTTGATGTATGGGATTTTGGCTTCTACGATTTTAGCTTTAATTTTGGGAGTGTCAAAATACCAAGGCGGATCTCCAATAACATTGCCACCATCATTGGCTCCAGTAGCTTTTAAAATACAATTCGATAAAATATTTACTTTCGATATGTTCACTGTAGTATTCACATTCTTATTTGTAGATATTTTCGATACAGTAGGAACTTTGGTTGGAGTTAGTGCAAAAGCTGGTATGTTAGATGAACAAGGAAAATTAAAAGAAGCATCTCCTGCATTATTAGCGGACGCGATTGGAACAACAGCTGGAGCTCTACTTGGTACAAGTACAGTAACTACATTTGTTGAATCGGCATCAGGAGTTGCAGAAGGTGGAAGAACTGGTCTAACAGCTTTGTCAACAGCATTCTTTTTCTTCCTAAGCTTATTCTTGTTCCCTGTATTTGGAATGATTCCTACACAAGCAACAGGACCTGCATTGGTAATCGTAGGATTATTTATGCTTAGTTCAATCAAAGAAATCGACTTTTACGATTATTCAGAAGCAATTCCTGCATTTATAACAATAATTGCGATGCCATTTTGTTATTCAATTGCAGAAGGAATTTCTTTTGGAATGATAAGCTACGTTTTAATAAAATTATTAGCAGGAAAAAGAAAAGATATTTCTATTTTGATGTATATCTTGGCAATAGTATTCGTTTTAAGAATAATTTGGCCTTTATTTTAAAGATTAAATAAAAATAGTAGTGCATGAAAAATGTGCTACTATTTTTTTGTTCAAAACTATTTCATAATTTAAAATTAAGTGTTATACTTTTATTGTAAACGATAACATAATTACAGAGAATACATAGATTTATGAAATTAATTGTTATAAAATCAAATAATTTAGGCAATAAAAAGAAGAAAAATAAAATAAGGAGGTTATAAATATAAGTAAAACGTCTTCTTTTTAAAAATAAAATCAAAGGAGTAAAAATATGAAGAAATTTAGCAAAAAAATATTAATACTTTTAATGGCAATCGTAGTTTTAGTAACACCTACTTTTACAGTCGCAGTAAGACAAGAAGTACACAACGATAGAAACTATAATTGGTACATAGATCAAGGAAACACTGGCTGGGCTAGTAACTCAAATTGTGGTCCATCTTCAAGTGTAATGGTCGAAAAATGGTTCAATAGAAATACAATCGCGACAGCAGCAGGAGCAAGAGATCGTTATCCTATGCAAGGTGGATGGTGGTCAACAAACACTGTATCACAATATTTGAATGATCAAAGAATTCCAAATCGTACAATTGTATACAATGGAGAAGATACTTTGACAGATATATTGGATAATGGAAATATTGCAATTGTTTGTGTGAATACTGGATTTATTTCATTTAATGATAACAACAATTCAAACATCGGTAGATTTTACAACTACCAAGGAGGACATTTCTTAGTTGTAAAAGGATACACTCATATCAATAATAGATTGTATTTTGAAGTTTACGATCCAAACAATTGGGGAGAAATGTACTTTAATGGACAACCAAAAGGAAAAGACAGATTATACGCTGCAAATGAATTATCGCAATCAATTTTTAGATGGTGGGGAAATATTATAGTAATAGGATAAGAATGAGAGCCTTGAAATTAATTTTTCAAGGCTTTTTTTAATTCACATTTTATTTATAGATTTTTCCTATAAGTAATGCTTGATTTATTGAATAATCCTATAAATCATAAAATAGTTTTGTTTGATGTTATAATGAAGATGGTGATAAATATGTATTATGTAGGAATTGATATAGGTTCAACTGCTTCAAAGGTAGTTGTTTTAGATGATTCAAAAAAAGAAATTCTTTTTAAAAAAGTTATGCCAACGGGCTGGAGTTCTGTTGAAACAAGTAAAACTATAAAAGAATGGCTAGAATCAAATGGAGTAAACGAAGATAATAGTAAAGTTGTCGCTACAGGATACGGAAGAGTTTCTGTTCCATTTGCGGACAAAGTAGTTACAGAAATAACATGCCATGCAAAAGGGGCAAGTTTTTTCAACGATACTGATATGACTATTATCGACATTGGAGGACAAGATACAAAAGCCATAAGTTACAAAAATGGTATGGTGGAAGATTTCATAATGAATGATAAGTGTTCTGCTGGTACTGGGAAATTTTTGGAAGTAATGGCAAATCGTCTTGGTGTTGGACTGGACGAAATGTTTGATTTGGCAAGAACTGGAAAAGATGTGAAAATTTCTTCGATGTGTACGGTTTTTGCTGAAACAGAAATCATTTCTCTAATTGGAAAAGGCACACCAAAAGAAGATATTGCATGTGGTGTAATTAATTCTATAATCAACAAAGTGAAGACCTTGGTTCACAGACTTCCAGCGACCGATTATTATTTCTTAACTGGAGGTTTTTCGGGAAATGATTATATGACAGAACACTTGTCAGAACTTCTGTCAGCAACCGTAGAAACAAATGAAAACGCAAGATTTGCTGGAGCAATAGGAGCAGCAGTCTTAGCAAGATAATGGATTATTTGGATATTAGAAAAAACGCATATATCGATGCCCTAACTTTGAGTAAATCAACAACTGTTGTTTCATTGTGGGGCAGAGTTCCATGGGAAATCGTTGAGAGTTTTGGAGTCACAACAGTGTATTCTTATGGAATGGACAGGGAAGTCACAGAAGATTATTCGGATAATAATTACTGTGATATGTTGAATTCTTCTTTTGCTTATTTGGAACTTGGAAGATGTCCTTTTATGTTTAGTTCATCATTTTTCATTGTAGATGATAGTTGCAAAATTCGCTACGAAACTTTGAAAAAGAAAACTGACAAGGATGTTTTCGTGTACAAATACAGGGATTACAAATCTTTGATTGAGTATTTGGAAGATAAACTGGACAAAAAATTTGATGAAGAAAAATTTGACGAATTAATAGAAAAATCCAGAGAAATTTCATCTCTTATATTCAATCTCAGAAAATGCGATATTGATGAGAGAAGAATATACGAGGTGGAATATTTCTCAAAATTTATCTTCGACATAGACAAAAGAATAGAATTCATCAAAAAACATATAGATGATTCTTTTAGGGATAAATCATCTGTAAAACTTCAGGCAGCAGCTGGAGTGTACAAAAAATTTGATCAATTAATCAAAGAAGGCTATTTTTGTGAAGGCGAATATCACGATATTTTTATAAAAAAAGGGTTTGAATACATAGATGAAAAGTACAAGCAATTCGATTTCAAACCAGATTATGTTATTAATAACTGTAGCCAATTTGATTGTGATGATAATGTAATTACTTACTAGGGGGTATAAAAATGGCAGATTACAGAAAAATGTGGGAAGATTTAGGAATGGATGTCGATCAACACGACGTTTTGTGTGAAGTTTTACCACAAGCATTTGGTGATGTATATTTATCACAAGAAAACAGACCAGAAAAAATGGATTATTTCAACATGGTTGTCGCAGAAATCCACGGGATTAGACCAGCTGAATTAATCGAATTCCAAAAAAACGGCGGAAAAGTTGTAGGAACATTCTGCATTCACGTTCCTGACGAAGTAGTATTTGGATGCGGAGCTATTAATACTGGTTTGTGTTCAGGATCTCAATTCTGGGTACCAGGTGGAGAAAAATATCTTCCAACTGCAACATGTCCACTAATCAAGGCATCTTTAGGTGCTAGATTTGAAAAAACTTGTCCATTCTTCAGACTTGCAGATTTATTCGTCGGAGAAACAACTTGCGACGGCAAGAAAAAAGCATGGGAAATCATGTCAAAAGATGCTCCAATGTACATCTTTGATTTGCCACAAATGAAACGAGACAAAGACGTTGAATTCTTTAAAGATGAAGTTTATAGATACATAGACAGAATCGAAGAATTAACTGGCAACAAATTAACTCCAGAATCTCTTCATGATGCGATTGTTTTAATCAACAATAAAAGACGTGCAATGCAAAGATTGTGGGAATTCCGTAAATTAGACAATGTTCCAATCAGTGGTAAAGATTGTTTATTGATTTCTCAAATCGCATTCTACGATGATCCAACTAGATTTGCACAAAAAGTTAATGAATTGTGTGATGAATTGGACAAGAGAAAAGAACAAAACGTAAGCGTATACAAAAAAGGCGCTACAAGATTAATGTTAACAGGAACTCCATTGTCTATTCCAAACTGGAAACTACACCACATCATTGAATCAAGTGGAGCAGCTGTTGTATGTGAAGAAATGTGTACAGGTTCAAGATATTTCGAATTAACTGTAGATGAATCCGGCAAAACTATGGACGAAATGGTTGATCACTTAACAGACAGATACATGAAAGGTATTAACTGCGCATGTTACACTCCAAACACTGAAAGAGTTGACGACATCATCAGACTTGCAAAAGAATACAACGTTGATGGTGTAATCGACGTTAACCTAAAATTCTGTAACATTTACGATACAGAAGGTCACATTGTAGAAAAAGAACTTAAAGATCACAACATTCCGGTATTGGGAATTGAAACTGATTATACTGACGAAGACAGTGAACAATTGAAGACGAGAATTGAAGCCTTCGTTGAAATGATTGAAAATGGCAGATAAAATGAACTACATCTTGTTCAAAGATGTGGCAAATGGACAAAAACTTTACGATTTAATCAAAGAAAATTCTATTAAAGCTACGATTGCACCGACTCCAAGAGTTTTAGATGTGTGTTGTGGGATTTCTATATTGTACGATAACTTGGAAGACAAACCAAAAATCGAAAAAATCATAGAAGAAAACAACATCGAAATCAAGGGCTTTCACGAAATAGAACGAGACATTAATCCTAACAGGATGAAGTTTCTGTAAATTGTAAAATCAAAAGAGCACACGCAGTGCTCTTTTTTGATGCTTGTGAAATGCTTAAATATGGTAAAATAATAGTAGCAATAAAAAGGAGAATAAAATGAGAGCTGGAATTTTTCAATTTATGAATGATGCTGTTAAATTAATTAATAGTCGTTACAAATTCATAAACTTTGTTGCAGAAGAAACAAAAGAGTTTTTTAGTAAAGTTTTTGAAACGAACGAAGATGTTATTAATATTAACGCACGTGTAAAAAAAGAAGACAGCATCAAAGAAAAAATACTAAAACAAAATTATTATATAAAATGTAAAGACGTAGAGGAAGTGTTCAATCTATTTCCAGATTTGATTGGAGTTAGAATAGAATGTCGATTCAACGAAAATGAAAAAGATTTGTACGAATATTTGAAAAGACTTTTTTATTACAAAGATGAAGACGGCTATTATTATTCTAAGTATGATATGAGAATCAGACTTAATTTGGATCAACCACAACCACAAAAACAAAAAAACGGGTTTGAAATATATAAAATTGACGCTATTTTTGTGGAAAAAGACGATATGAAAATCAATTTTGAAGTGCAAATCAAATCCATGGTTAATGTGTTCTGGGGAGAGGTAGATCATTCGATTTTATACAAAAATTCAAACTACGTTATGACAGAAGATTTGATACGTGATGTAATGTATTCAATCAAAAACAACCTTACAATTATCGACAAGCAACTCAACAGTGTTTACAAAAAAATGATGACAGTAGAATCCAACGAAGATGATGCTACAAGACAACAATTTAAAAGCATCATAACAAAAATGATTCACGATGGATACATGCTCAAACTCAAATACAACCTTGGTTTTGTGATTGATATGAGAAATATCGCAAATGTAGTCAGCGATTATCTGTTTTCTGTGATGGATGTTTTGGAGAAAAAACAATACGAAGAAAGATTAATCGACATATTAAACAAAGTCAATGCCATTAGCAATAAGCCGATTAGTTTCGGAGGATTGTATGATTTTTCGGATATGGAATTTGGAGATTACATTCACACTTCATTCGCACAAGGACTTAACAGCAGATTAGACAAGGACTTCAACTGGAATTTCTGTTTGTCGATATTATTTGCCCTTGATGACAGAGAAAACAACGAAATTTTTATGGATTTTGTGTATTATGTGATATATTCCATAAAAAAAGTCATCGAAAAAGAAATCAGCAACTGCAATATCAACCAAACTTATCAAGATATTTTGACGGATAAATTAATGAAAGAAAGCATAAAATATTTGTCAGAATCATATAATATTAATAATTTTTCACAAAATTCATTTGAAATAATTGGAGAAATCGTAGAAGAATTCGTAAAAGATGTGGAAAGCGTGGAAGACATTGAAAAACTAGACTTTTTAGCATTGAGAAACAAATTCTTGGAAAAATTTGAAGGAATCAAAAATGAAGATTAGATGTGGAACTGATATTCTAAGAGTTTCACGAATTGAAAACATAAAAAATCTGGATAAATTTATGAAAAAAGTCTTTACTGAACGAGAAATTTCATACATTGAATCGAAAAATCGTAATTATGAGACGATTACAGGAATGTTTTGTATCAAAGAGGCAGTATCAAAAGCTTTGAAGACTGGAATTGGTAAAATGAGTTTTATGGATGTGGAGTCTATACATGATGACGGTTTAGTTGTAAAATTAAATACAGATAAATTTCCAAAAGTTTTAGATATTGATGCATCTATTTCTCACGATGAAGAATACGCAATAGCAATGTGCGTGTTGATGTTGGAGGATTAAAATGGATTTTACAATAAAAAAACGCGACCCTTTTTCCAATAAAGGAAACTACGGAAGAGTCTGCATAGTCGGTGGTTCGAACGGAATGTGTGGAAGCGTGTACTTGGCAAGCATGGCAGCACTTCGTTGTGGTAGTGGATTGGTTTACACAATTGTCCCTGAAATTATCTCGGAAATCATGCAAATTAAATCCGTTGAAAATATAATACTTCCACTTGAATGTGACGACAAAAAATTGAGTGATAATTCTATTTCTCAAGTTTTAGAATATATTTCCAATAAAAACTGTGTCGCAATTGGCTGTGGCATGGGAAAAGATGAATTAAATTACGAATTGATAAAAGCCGTACTCAAAAACTTCCATAAACCAGTTTTGATAGATGCAGATGGATTGAACTCAATAAAAGACTTCAGTGAACTAGAATTTGATGATTATTCTGTTGCGATAACTCCACATCCATTGGAATTTAGTAGACTTTCGGGATTGGATGTAGATTATATCAATCAAAATCGTGAGAAAGTAGCTACTGATTTTTCAAAAAAACACAAATGCATCGTAGTTCTCAAAGGTCATCACACAATAGTCGCAAGAAATGATGAAATATATGTAAACAATACAGGAAACGCTGGAATGGCAACAGCTGGAAGTGGCGATTGCTTGTCTGGAATTATTGCAAGTTTTATGCACAACACAGATGTGTTCGAGGCTTGTAAGCTGGGAGTGTATATTCACGGACTAGCTGGAGATTTTGCAAAACAAAAAATAGGAGAGGACAGCATTATTGCATCGGATATTATTATAAATTTACCGGAAGCAATTAATGCTTGTAAGGAGAAATAATGTTTAAATATCAAAGTTATTTGAAGATTGATTTGGGCAAATTAAAACACAATTACAAAGAAATCAAAAACATAAGCAATTTAGTCAAAATGTGTGCCGTTGTTAAGGCCAACGCTTATGGACAAGGCGCAGCATTTATTACAAAAGAATTGGAGTATTTGGGAATAGATTACTTTGCAGTGTCCAATATAAATGAAGCATTGGAACTTCGTAAAAATGGAATATTCAAACCAATTATGATTTTAGGATACATTTCCAATGAAAATATTGAAGTCGCAATCAAAAACAACATCGAATTAACAGTTTACGATTATGAAACTGCAGTTGAAATCAATAACGTTGCTAAAAGTTTGAATAAAATATGCAAAGTTCACATCAAAATCGACACAGGAATGACAAGATTAGGATTTCAAATTAGACTTGACAAAGATAAATGCTTGGAAGAAATATTCAAAATTTATAAAATGGATAATGTAGTGTTGCAAGGAATTTACAGTCATTTTTCAGATGCTGATAGCGAAGATTATTCCTATACCAAAGAACAATACAATACATACATTGGTTTTATGATTGATGTGGAAAACAGAGGAATAACTGTTCCAATAAAACACATAGCAAATGATGCAGGAGCGATAATTCACGGATATTACTTGGATATGATAAGATGTGGAATCGGACTTTACGGATATCATGCATCAGATTATGTAAGAGAAAATTCTAGGCTAAATCTGGAAGAAATATCTTCGCTTTACACAACAGTGTCAATGATTAAAACAGTTCCAAAAGGAACAGACATCGGATACGGAAGAACATTCACGACAAACTCTGAAACAGTAGTTGCAACAGCGACAATAGGTTATGCTGACGGTTATCCTTTGGAATTATCCAACAAAGCATATGTGATTATCAACGGCAAAAAAGCAAAAATTTTGGGAAAAGTCTGCATGGACCAAATTATGATAGATGTATCTTTCATTAGAGATGTAAAAGTTGGCGACAAAGTTTTGTTGTTCGGAAAAGATGACATGGGAGAAATATCATTGTATGATTTGGCGGAAATGGCAAACACAAATGTCTATGAGCTTTTGTGTAGAGTTACAATGAGAATTCCTAGAATTTACACTAGAAATGGGAAAATCGTAGAAGTGTGCGACTATTTACAAAAAATCAACTAATCTTAGCCCAGCTTTTAAGTTGGGCAAGTTTATTATATTGATTTCTTGAAGTGTTTTGGATATAATAAAAATAGTTCTTAAAATAGCGAAGAGTTTATAGGGTGAGTTTATGAAAGTAAAAAGAGGAGACATATTTTACGCAGACTTAAGCCCTGTTGTTGGATCTGAGCAGGGTGGTGTAAGACCTGTCGTTGTTGTTCAAAATGATGTGGGAAACAAATACAGTCCAACCGTAGTCATAGCAGCTATTACTTCACAAATAAATAAAGCGAAATTACCAACACATGTTGCAATAGAACGATCCAAGTACGGTTTACCGAAAAATTCAGTTATTTTAGCTGAACAAATAAGAACTATTGATAAAAAAAGGCTTCGTGAAAAAGTAGGTAGCTTTGATGATAGAGTTCTGATAAAGTTGGATGAAGCTTTAAAAATATCTGTGGGTATATAATCTAAACTACATATTTTATAAAAAAGTTATCAAATTTGATTTGGTAGCTTTTTTTGTATATAATTTAAGCTATGGAAAATTACGATATTTTTAGATTAAACAACTTTTTAATATACAAAAAAACAGGAACAGATGGATTAAGCATCTACGATTGGAACAAGAAAAAATTCGCATTCAAAAACGAAAATAGCGAACAAGAACTTCTTAAAATTAACGACATATACATCAACGACAGAAATAGTGACATCGAACTTATCGACCTAGTGGAACGTGAACAAGAAAATTCATTTTCTTCAGTTGTGAATTACTACAGCAATATGAGCGAAGTACAACTTCACAAAAAGACGATATTATATCTAATTAAAGACAAAGATTTTGATATGCTACAAGATTTGTTCGACAAAATCGAAGATGATCAATCATATTCCTATCTATACGTATACGCAATCAAAAAACTCATACAATATGGGAATAGTCCATCGTTATTAAAAGGAAAAATCCAATTAACAGAAGAAAACCAAGAAATAGTCACTACCTTATCCATAAGTATGATATCAGATGTATTGTTAAAATATTTTGATTATTTCAAGAAGTTTTTCATATTCACACCCAATTACGTGTTCACAATAGATGTCAGAACATATATACTTATGAATTACATGACGAAATTCATAGCAAAATGGAGAGAATTTCTATACAAATACTCAAAAGTCGACGATAAAGAATCCACATTCAAATTAATCAACGATTACGTAATCATGCTTTCACAAAGTTTGGACAATGATAATTACTCAATTGAAATGGAAAAAGAAATCATATCAGAAACCAAGAAATATTTGAACGAAGAAGATTATACGAATGTATTCAAAAACTTGTCATCAATACACGATTCGTATTATTTTATACTATTCGTAGAAGAACTTATCAAACAAGACAAAGACAAAACATTTGAAAAAGTGTGGGAAATTTATCGAAAAAAACTAAAAAGCACATACAAAGACAAAAAATACATGAATATTGTCATGGAAATCAAATCATTTGAAGCTAGAAACGATGACTTGTACCAATATTTGAAGAAAAACATAGAGAAAACATTCAAAAAAAGAACAAAGCTATTAGAAATATTAAAATTCGTAGATAAATTGGATTTTAAATAAAATATTAGAGCAATCTTACAGGGACATTTAGAAAAATATGTCCCTGTTTTTTTATGTCACAATATAATTTCAAAAAAACATTAATTTGTATTACAAAAAAAACAATTACTTATAGATTTTTCAAATAAATGAAATTAATAAGCAAACATTGATGAAATAGATATTAAAGCGAGAAAAACGATAATAAATATCATTAATATTACAATAAATAAGATAAATACCGATCATTTATTAGAAAATCAAATAAATAAATCATTGACAATATAATATTTTTAATTTATTATAAGGTTATAAAAATAATGAAGGGGGAAATATGAAGAAATCAAAATATAACTTCTTATTAAAAGTTGATGAAAACGTTGTGATATATAATTCGTATTCTAATTCATTGGCATTATTAGACATTGATGATATTGAAATGTATGACAAAATCGAAGAGAGAAAAGAACTACCAAAAAAATATAATGAACTCAAAGATATGAATTTTGTAGTTGATGATGATACTGATGAATTATCAAGAATTAAATATGAGTTACTAAGTTCAAGATATAATACTTCAAATTTATCTTTGACAATAGCTCCAACATTAGCTTGTAATTTTAATTGTTCATACTGCTATGAGAAGAATGCAGAAAATAAAAAATCTATGAATAATTCAACGGAGAATTCCATAATAGAATTTATTTCTGATCAAATTGAAAGATTAAATACTTTATCTATATCATGGTATGGAGGGGAACCTCTACTTGAATTTGAGACCATAAAAAGGATTTCAGATAAAATCATTAAAATGTGCGATGAACATAATGTTATTTACACAGCTTTCATAGTTACAAATGGATATCTATTAAAAAGAGACATAATGGAACAATTTAATAACTTAAAAATTAGTAGTATTCAAGTTACATTAGATGGATCAAAAGAATGGCACGATAAAAAAAGAATCTTACATAATGGTGATGGAACTTATGATATTATTTTAAAAAATTTAAAAGATAGCTACGAACTGTTACCAAATACGCATATTAGAATAAACTTGGATAATGATAATAAAAATTCATATAATCAAGTAATCGAAGATATTAAACAATTTGATAAAGAAAATAAAATATTAATTTACATTGCACCAGTAGAAAATGAAAACGATTCATATCAAGATTGTCACTGTATTCAAAAAAGTGAGTTTTTTGAGAAAATGCTAGAATTTCATGAAACTTACGGTAAAGATACCTTACTGTACCAATACCCATACAAAATAACAAATTTCTGTGGGGCAGATTATTTAAATTCATTAGTAATAAATAGCAATGGTGATTTATACAAATGCTGGTCTGATATTGGATTTATTGATAGAAGAATAGGAAATATAAATGATAATTCTAATGGAAACACTAATATGTATTTTGATTACATGTTATATGATCCTACAGAAGATGAAGAATGCAAAGATTGTAAATTATTACCTATTTGTATGGGAGGATGTCCTTATCAAAGGGTAATTAATAAGAAAAGGGCATGTAATAGATTCAAAGGTAATATGAATGATTTTATGAAAAAAATAGTGGAAATAAGATTAAAACAGGTAGTTGGAGAATAGCATTCTCTAAATATAAATTTGCCGAAATGGCGTAAAATTCAAGGAGGAAAAAATTATGAAGGTACTTATGGATGGAAGAAATCATGGAGCAGGAACAAATACAAGTAAACCATGTGGAGTTGTTGTAAATGGATGTGTAGTGAAAGGCAATAATTCAACTTGTACTGGGCAGTTAATAATTTGTAATGGGATTAAAATTTTTGGACATAATCCAAAAGCAAATGCTTAAAAGATTTATTAAAAATTTAGTAGTAGTTATGATAATTATCATAACTACTACTAGTTTTACATATTCAAATAATGTACAAGAAGTACCTGATTATATAGAGCAGGATATTTCAAAAGGAAGTATTAAATTAGAAGATAAAACTCATGTTAATTTAAAGAGTAAAATATCGCAAGAAGAGTACGAAAAGACTATAAAAGATGTAGAAAATTATTTGAAAGAAAACCATGTGATTTTTAATAATACTTCTAGGAAAGAATTTTCAAGAGAATGCGATAAATTCATTAAAAATAAAAAAGAACACACAATAATAGATACTCTATTGGATTTAAGGGTTCTAATATCGAGTTTAAAGCAAGGACATCTTGGATTTGGATCAGGGTATTTTACTGAATTATTGCCAATAGATTTAACGATGTTTCCAGATGGATATTATATAAGTAAATGTGAAAATAAAAATAGTGATATGCTTGGAAGTAAACTTTTGGCAATAAATAACACTTCAATTGGAGATGTTGAAACTAAAGTATCCAAATATTTTCAAAGTGAAAATAAGAATTTATCAAGAACAAATATAATTAATAATATAAGAATAGTGGATAATTTAAAAAGAGAAGGTATAGTAAATAATCAAGTAATAAAACTTAAATTAGAAAAAAACGGGAAAATATTTTATAAAAATATAATACCCACTAAATATGAAAATTGGGAATTTGGTAAAATAAATTCTAAATATACAGATTTTTATTTTTTTAATATGTCTGAAATTTCAAAAATAACTAAAAATACTAATTTTTCTAGTATCAGACCATTAGATATAATAAATTTAACTGAAAGGAATTTTTATTCTGAAATAAAAAATAAAGATCTAATAATTTATTATAATTCATGCCTTGAGAATACAGAATATAGTATATATAATTTTACTAAAGAAATAAATGAAAAATTATATAAAAACAAGCCTTCTAAAATAATTGTTGATTTGAGATTTAATGGAGGAGGGAGCACTTTAATCTACCATAATATAATAAGAGAGATATTATTATATCAAAGAAGATGTCCAAATATAAAAATAAAAATATTGATAAGTAATAAGTCATACTCGGCAGCGGGATTTGCGACAATAGAAACAATGAGAAAGTTGGATAATGTTGAAATAATAGGAAATGATTCAGGATTTACTATAAAAACTACAACAGGAGTTGATAGTTTATTATATATTAAAAATTTAAAAGCGTATTGTCAGTACGGAAAAATATTAGTAAGTCAAAAATACGAGAAGGAAGACGTATTTAAGCACAATTACAAAAATTATGATTACAAGAATGATATGCTTACCCCAGACTTCCATGCAGAACAATCATATGCAGATTATATGATAGGAAATGACCCAGCGATGAATTATGCACTTAGAGATGAAGGAAATAATTCTTTGATTAATATGATAAAACAAATTTTTAAATAATAGGAATAAAAATATATAGTTGGAGAATAGCATTCTCTAAATATAAATTTGCCGAAATAGCGTAAAATTCAAGGAGGTAAAAATTATGAAGGTACTTATGGATGGAAGAAATCATGGAGCAGGACCAAATAGTAGTAGTCCGTGTTCAACTGTATGTAGTATTAACAAAAAAAATGATTGTTTAAAAGATGATGTACCGATACAAGTCTGCTCGCCTGTTAGGGTATTTGGATATAATCCGAAAGCAAATGCTTAAAAGATTTCTCATGAATTTAGTAGTAGTTATGATAATTATCATAACTACTACTGGTTTTACATATTCGAATAATGTACAAAAAGTACCTGATTATATTCATGAAAATATTAAAGAAGGAAATATCAATTTAGAAGACAAAATTACTATTGACTTAAAAAGCAAAATCTCACAAGAAGAGTACGAAAAGACTATAAAAGATGTAGAAAACTTTTTGAAAGAAAATCATGTTATTTTTAATAATACGTCCAGAGAGGAATTTTCGACAGAATGCGACAAATTTATTAAAAATAAAAAAGAGCACACAATAATAGATACTCTGGTGGATTTAAAGCTTATAATATCTAGTTTAAAGCAAGGACATCTAGGGCTTGAATCTAATTATTTCACTGAAATTTTGCCAATAAAACTATCAAAATTTTCAGACGGAGTGTATATAACCACAAGTTATAAAAATGATACTGATATATTAGGAAGTAAACTTTTAGGGATAAACGATATTTCAATTACAGAAGTTGAAAGTAAATTATTTAAATACGCGTATGGAGAAAACAAAAATTTTAGACATATAAGTTCAATTGGCAATTTAGTGATATTAGATATGTTAAAGAGGGAAAATATAGTAAAAGGACAAAAAATAAAAATAGAACTTAAAAAAATGGTAAGATATTTTATAAAAATATTAATATCTATAAAATTGAAGATTGGCAATATGGTAAAATTGATTCAGATTATTCAGGCATGTACTTTGTAGATGTAAAAAAAATATACGACAAGATTAACCAGGTTTATTATAGAACTATTATTCCTTTACGTAAGATAAATTTAACTGAAAAAAATTTTTATACTGAAAGTAGAAACAAAGACTTAATAATTTATTATAATTCATGTAAAGATAATGCAGAATTTAACATGTATAATTTTTCAAGAGAGATAAATGAAAAATTACATATAAATAAACCTGAGAAAATTGTTATAGACTTAAGATTTAATCATGGAGGTTTGTCTGAATTATATTCTAAAATATTAAAAGAAATAGAATTATATCAAATAAAAAATCCAAATACAAAGATAAAAGTATTGATAAGTAATAAATCATATTCGGCAGCGGGATTTGCAACAATAGATACAATGAGAAAACTGGATAATGTTGAAATAATAGGAAATGATTCAGGATTTACTATAAAAACTACAACAGGAGTTGATAGTTTATTATATATTAAAAATTTAAAAGCGTATTGTCAGTACGGAAAAATATTAGTAAGTCAAAAATACGAGAAGGAAGACGTATTTAAGCACAATTACAAAAATTATGATTACAAGAATGATATGCTTACCCCAGACTTCCATGCAGAACAATCATATGCAGATTATATGATAGGAAATGACCCAGCGATGAATTATGCACTTAGAGATGAAGGAAATAATTCACTTATTGATAGGACAAAGGATATATTCAACTAGATATACAGGAGTAAATATGATAAAAATACTAAAAAAGACATATAATTATTGCAAACCTAATAAACTTAATTTGTTTTTATATTATTTCATATCTTGTTGTGCTACATTAATTGGGATTTTGACACCGTATATTACAGGTAATTTTATTGATATATTATCTAATAAAACAGCGACTAAAGAAAACATATATATTTATTGTTTTTGGGTAGCTATTCTTGGGATAATAAGTATAGTATTTGGATTTGTAACTGAAAGACTTTACTTAAGAATTCAAGTGAAGTCAGCATTCAAAATGACTAAAATGATGATTGAAAAAGTCCATAATATAAATTATCTACTTATTTCAAAATTTGATGCAAGCTACCTTATAGATAGAATGAATAGTGATACCAATGAAATAATTATATTTTCATTAACAAGTGTAAGAAACATATTAACTCAAATTTTATCTGTAATGTTATCATTTATACTTGTGTTTACATTCAGTAAGATGATAGCGTACATATTAATATTTGCAAGTTTCTTATATTTAATAACATACAAATTAATGAAAAACAAAGTATATGAGAGTAACTTCAAAGTAATAGAATCACAATCAAAATTCTTTTCGAATAGTTACAAGCAAGTAGAAGATGTGAAAACAGTAAAATTATATGGATTGACAGAAATTTTGAAAAAGTCATATTCTAATATATTCATGGAATTATTTGAGAAAATTTTGGGCAATCAAATAATAACATATATTTATTCATCTATGGATAGTATAATATCCATACTTACTAGGACATTTATATTTGTAATAGGCGGAATAAGAGTAATACAAGGACAAATGACTATAGGACAATTCACCATTGTTTTATTATTGTTTAACAATATATTAGATTCTGTAAGCTTTGCATTTAATCTCGGAGAATCATATCAAAAAGCTAAAACAGTAGATAAAAGAATTGAAGAAGTATTAAACATGAAGGTAGATAAGTTTGGTAGAATACAGTTAGATCACATAGATTCTATAACTTTAAAAAATATTAGTTTTTCCTATGTGGAAAATGAAAAAATAGTTGATAATTTTAGCTATAAATTTGAAAAGTCAAATATCTACACCATAGTTGGAAATAATGGAGCAGGTAAAAGCACACTCATCAACCTAATTCTAGGATTATTTGGTGATGAGTACGAAGGAAACGTATATTACAACGATGTGAATTTGAAGAATTTGGATATCAACAACTTTAGAACTAAGAACATATCCATAACTACACAACATGCTGAAATAATTAACTTTTTGGAAGATATAGAAAAATTTAATTCATTAAACGTGTCAAAAGATTTGATTGATATTTTAGGATTAAGTAAAATTATTCAAATAGAAAATAGTAAACCAAAGTTACAAAAAACAAAAGATTTTTCAGGAGGAGAAAAATACAAATTATCCTTACTTATAGCTTTATCTAAAGATTATGATGTGATTATTTTAGATGAACCCTCTGCAATGCTTGATAAAGAAAGTACAAGTAACTTATTAAATTATCTGCAACAAATAAAAAAAGATAAGATAATTATCATGATTTCACACGATATAAGATTAATTGATGTTAGTGATCAGGTTGTGAGTTTATCAAAATAAATTTTAATAATAACAGATGAATCAAAAAAATATATATATTTATTTGACACATGCAAAATGTAAGCATATAATAAAGCAAACGATATTATACTATAATTTGATATTGACTCGTTATCAAATTATAATTTTTGATTTCAATATTTTTTATGTTTGAATTAATGAATATAATATCAATTTGGATGTAAGATGAAACAATCAAAACCACCAGCCATACTAAGGCTGTAACAAGAGACAAATAAAAGGTATTAATAGCAGGTAAAATACCTGCTATTAATACTTTGCAGGAGGAAAATATGCTTAAATATCTACATAAGAAACTAATTAGAAATAAAACTTATTTCTTCGTGATTTTATTGTCGTTAATATTGTGCAGTGCAACTATTTTTATGCAAATGCAAAAATCACCGTATTTTGAGCTAGATAGAATTAAAGAGATGGAGTCAAGTACGGATAGTTTAATAGCGTATTTTCTTAAAGCCAAAAGAAGTGGCAATAAAATAAATACAAAGTTAACTGTTGAAGAAAATGAAAAAATATATGACACAGAATTAAAATATTATGGAAAGTTATCGGATAATTTGTACGAGATAGATAATTTTATGTCGACAAATACGAACAAGTCATCATTTGAACAATACAGTAGAAAATACGATGCCAAAGCAATCTATACGCACGAGCAAAACGTTTTAGAACTTTTAGATGAATTGGATTCTCATACTGAATACAAAAAGATAAAAGTAGATGAGGACTACGTTAGTTTTATTAAACATAGGAATTCTGATAATTCTACAAAAACAAATGGAGTTATAAATGAGTATAAACAGTTAAATTTTGCTGCTATTATTTCGAAACAGTCGTCTGTTTTATTTGGTGCAGTTCCAGCGATATTTTTAGCTATATTTCTAATCATATCCTTGGAAAATGATGATGTGTTGAAGAAATTACCATTTAAAAATATTTCAATTACAAAGAATAGATTTTTTATGAGTTTATTAATTTACATTATGTATATTGTGTCAGTTTTATTATTCTTGTTGTTAATTAGCACTGTATTTCTGGATGGATTCGGTAAATTTGATTATTATCACATATCTGTACTTGAAAGATACAAATTCTTAACTGAAAAACAGAACTTAGGATTTGTAAAGTTAGAGTATTTGAAACCTTACGAAATCTTGCTGCGATCAATTGTAACTTTGGTTTTATCTTCTACTTTTGTATTTGGAATATTATCATTTGTTAAGAAAATTTTCACATCAAAAACAATGGAAATGATCTGTTCTATTATTGTTATTGGTGGTTTTGTTGGTGATTTGTTACTGTTCAATCACAGATTCAATCCACTATTCATAACTAAATATTTTACTTGGATGCAAATGGTAAGCTTTTTGTTGATAGATATAATTCTTTTAGTTTTCTGTTTCAGTCTTAAAGATAGAGCGAAAAAAGAAAAACTATCCTACAGAAAAGTTGACACGACTAGTGTGAAGGGGTTGGTGTTAACTAATATAATTTCCAAGCAAATGGTTGTGTTTATTTTAATAACAGTTGGTTTGTTTTCGTTATTTACGGCTTTTAAAACCGAAAAATACAATAAATTACGTGAAGAAGGAGAGCAAGTTTACAAGAATTACTTAGCTTTTGGTCAGTCTTATAAGGCAAAGATTTTAAATGATCCTTATTTGACAGAGGCGGAAATTAATCAAAATCTTGAAAATTTCGAAAAAGAATTTGAAGGCGGAATTAAGGAATACAGTGTATATATCAATAAAGAAAAAAATCCAGATATATTCTACAAATTTTATCAAGATAAATTCACATCAGGAGATTTGAGGTTTGATCAAAGTAGTGGATATATGGATAAGAGCGATTCTTTGAGTATGTACACGAAACGATATATGTACGATAAGCTTGAAATATTAAAAAAGATGAAAGTAATTCCTTCTAATAGATTATACGATGGAATATATAATGTGGATTACAATCCTGAAGATGGAGTTAAATATTTGAAGATAAAAGACAGGATATTTTCATATTTGTTTAATGGAAGTAGTGAGGGTATTACAGGAATAAATTTGTTGTATGATTTGTTCTACACAAAATTCAATATTATTGTTACATTATTATCTGCTTGTATGTTTGGAAGTTTGCTATCTAGAAATAAGAAGATTATAGAAATGCAAAAACTAACGCCAATTAACAAAAATTCTATTTTTCGAAGAAATGTATTATCAAGTATTTTCAGCACGATAATAGGATTCTTGATTGTTTTGGCAATTGTATTTGCAATTGGATCAATAATTGGTGGAATTGGTAATTCACAACTTCCAACAATGGGAATATCAAACATAATGTTCAGCGCAGAAGTTATGAGATACAGGGAATTTATTATCAAAAGCACAATATTATCGATACTTGTGAGTGCTTGTTTTTCTATCTTCATAAACATGACTAAACTATTCATAGACAATAAAATGTCCAATTTGGTTATTGCACTGATTGTAATTCTATCAATTGGATTACCTTATATGGTGAAAATAGTTCCAGCATTTTTACCCTTATCTTATATAGATAGTTCTGCTGTGGCGAATGGATTTATGTCATTTCATCAACAAAATGGATATTTAAATTTCACGTTTGGAGTGATATCTATTATTTTATGGACTGTAGTATTGTATTTTATTAGCAAGAAGAAATTTGAAGAAAAGAGGAAATAAATGTTACAAGTTATTGATTTAGAAAAGAAATATGGAGATAAAACTATATTAGATAAAGTCAATTTTGGATTGGAAAAAGGACAGATTAAAGCTTTGGTTGGACCAAATGGATCGGGAAAAACGACACTGATGAATAGCATATCCAATTCCATAAAAATAGATGGTGGTAAAATAGTAATTGATAATGAACAGTATGATGATGAAAAAATCTTCAATAAGTTAACTTTTTTCAGGGATGAAACTATCTTAGATTTTAATATGAAAGGTATAGATTACTTGGAATTAATCAAGAATGCATATAAAAAATCTACAGAAGATGTGAATAATATATGCAAAAAATATGAGATAGAGGGATTTGCACATAAAAGGGTTGGAGAGTATTCATTAGGAATGAAAAAAAAGTTAATGCTTGCAATGTCTTTCTTGCCAGGAAATGATTATGTTTTATTAGATGAACCGTTAAATGGTTTGGATCCAACAAGTGTTATAAAAACGAAGAATTTATTGAAAGAGATTGCAAAACAAAATGTAGGAATTATTATATCAAGTCATGGGTTGAATGATTTGGATGATATAAGCCGTGATATTTTGTTCTTGAAGGATAAGAAAATATTGGAAGAAAAACTAGAATCTGTAAAATATTTGAATCTCTCAACTTCTAATGATGAACTTGTCAAAAAAACTTTGATGAACAAAGGATATGAATACGAAAATAAATTGATTATATTAAAAGATGAAAATATTAAATCAATTTTGAAGATTTTATCACAATTGGATGTAAATATTTATAGTATAGACAAGAAATCAAAATCTTCTCAAGAAAGATACATGGAATTGTTTAAGATATAATTTACACATCAAAGTTGAAGGATATTTTTAAGAAACTTAATTATAAGTTTGTTTGATTGGATGTTCTTATCCATGATACTTATACGAATAAAGACCACATGAATTGAAATTCAATTTTGTGGTCTTTTTGCTTGTAGATAATTATTTTTGAATTATTAATTTGTCAACTGGTCTGTCAAACTCTTCTGGATTTAAATCATCGACTAATTGGAAATCGTAGACAATGGAAACTTTGTAAGAATCTTCGCCGATTTTGTCGATGAATCTGTCGTAGAATCCTCCACCGTAGCCGATTCTGTATTTGTTTTTGTCGAAGCATAATCCAGGTACTAGCATGAAATCAAATTTAACGTCTGATTCAACTGGATTTTTAGGTTCTAAGATTCCGTAAGCTCCAGGAGCCAAATCGTCCATGCTTTTGATTTCTACAGCAATCATATGTCCTTTTGATTTTACATAGGGAACGTATACTTTTTTTCCTTGTTCCAACAAATCTTTTATGAGCTTATGAGTGTTAAACTCAGATCCAAAGCTTACATATACAAAAAAGTTTTCGGATTTTTTGAATTCTTCTAAGTTTTCCAAATCTGTTAAAAGTTCATCGTCGACTTTTTGTTTGTCGGAGATGGAGTCTCTTTGTTTTAACATTTGTTTTCTAATTTCTTTTTTGTTCATTTTCATCACCTAAAATATATATACCCTAAAAAGATTTAAATATCCAGTTGTTTAAAAATTTAAAAAGACTGTGATATAATTAGGTTTACGAGGTGAAAAATGTTAGAATTCGTTCATGTCGATAAGACATATAAAAATAAAGTGTGCGCACTAAACGATTGCAATTTTAAAATTGAACAAGGTGAATTTGTTTTTTTGATTGGACCAAGCGGTGCGGGCAAATCAACTATTACTAAACTTATACTTAAAGAAATAAATCCAGATAGGGGTAAGATTTACCTTTACGGAGAAGATATAACCAGATTAAAAGCACGAAAGGTTCCTAAATTAAGACAAAGTATAGGAATGGTGTTCCAAGATTTTAAATTATTGGAGAATAAGACTGTGTACCAAAACATAAAATACGTTATGCAAATTTTAGGAAAGAGTTCTTCAGAGATAAAATCTACGATTGATACTGTGCTTGATTTGGTAAATTTGAAAGACAAAAAGAATGCATATCCTCACGAATTATCCGGCGGGGAAATGCAAAGAGTGTGCATTGCACGTTCAATGGTTAATAAACCTAAACTACTTATTGCAGATGAACCTACGGGAAATTTGGATCCAGTGACTAGCATGGACATAGCGAATGCGTTGGTTAGAATTAATGAACGTGGCACGACTGTTTTGATGATAACTCACGAGAAAGATATTGTGAATAAATTACAAAAAAGAGTGATTCAATTGGACAAAGGAATTATTGTTAGAGATGAAGAAGGTGGAATGTATGAGAAGAATTAGAGTTATGTTATCCACTTTGAAGGAAGGATTTGTAGGTATTTGGAAAAACAGATCGATGGGACTTGCATCTTTGACGACGATATCTCTGGCGCTTTTGATTTTGGGATCTGTAATTATATCTATGTTGACGATGAATCAAGCTGTAAAAGACATAGAAGGAAAAGTTAATCTTGTAAATGTGTACTTGGAAAATGGAATTCAAGAGGACAAGACGAAAAAGATTGAACAGTTTATCAAACAAAAAGATGGAATTAAGGATTTGAAGTATGTTTCCAACAAACAAGCTATGGAGAATTTCTCCAAGTCTTTAGATGATAAAACTTTGATTGAAGGAATGGAATCAGCTTTTCCTGCATCATTTGAAGTTACACTGAAGGATGTAAACGATGCTGAACGATACGTCAGAGAATTTCAAAAAATAGATGGCGTTGAAAAGGTAAGCTTTTACAAAGATTTAATTGCTAAAATTTCAAATGCATCTAGAATTGTAAAATACGCTGGATCAATCGTAGTTGCAATATTAGTGATGATTTCAATAATAAATATTTCAAATACGATTAGATTAACCGTGTATGCCAGAAGAAAAGAAATTGCCATTAAGAAAAATATTGGTGCATCGAATTTGGTAATATCTGCACCGCTTGTTGTTGAGGGAATATTTTTCGGAATAATTGGCGCTGTGGTTGCTTTTTTGGCTTGTTATTACCTGTACAGATATGGATATTTGAGGTATAATAAGACTGTGTATGGATTGATATCAACATATTTGGTTCCACCAGTGATGATTAGGTGGGATTTATTGAAGATTTTTATCAGTCTAGGTATCGGAATTGGAGCATTCGGTTCCGTATTAAGTAGCAAAAAATATCTCAAAATATAAGGAAGGAATTATGAAGAAGAAAATTGTCGCATTAGCCTTGTGCATGATGCTTATGACTAATGCAGTGTATGCAGACAAATTAACCGAATTAAATAACGAAAAAAAAGCAAAAACTTCGGATTTAAACGAATCTAAATCCAACCTAAATAAATTAAAAGATGACAAAGACGCTGAGTTGGAAAAGTTGAAGAACATCAATTTAAAATTAACTCAAACTCAGTCAGAACTTGCTATTCAACAACAAGAATTGGCAAAAATTAATAAATCAATAGATGACACTAAAAAAGAAATCGAAAATTACAAATCTAGTATCAGCCAAAAAACAAAAGAATTTCAAAAAAGATTAAAAGGAATGTACATATCAAAAGACGGCGCAAAAGTCGATGTGCTTTTCGGATCTGGAAATTTGAACGATTTATTGAACAACGTGAGTTTGATGAATTACATTGCTAGGTTTGACAAAAATCTATTGAATGATTTAAAACACGAAAAGATTTCATTAGATTACAAAGAAGACGAACTAAAATCCAAAATGCAAACAATGGAAATTGTAAAAAAGAATTTGGAATTAAAAGTCGTAGCATTAAATGATACTTTGGCTGAACAACAAAAGTTAATCGACGATATTTCTAAAAATGTAACGATGACTGAATCAGAAATATCCTCATTAATTAAAGAACTTGAAAAAATTGATGGCAAAATTGACCAAGAAAAAAAGGCTATACTACAAGCAAAATTACTTGCAGCACAAAGAGCTCAAGCTGAAAGAAGAAGACGTGAAATGGCGCAAAGAAATAAAGCCATCAACACAAACATTTCAGCACCAGTCATCAATAACGACGGAGCATACTTACAATGGCCGGTACCATCATCTCACAGAATGACTTCTTTTTATGGATGGAGAAGCGATCCATTCGGAAGAGGATCGGGATTTCACACGGGATTAGACATTTCAGCACCAATGGGAACACAAATCATATCTGCAGAAGATGGAGTTGTAGTTCACGTTGGATGGAGCGGTGGCTACGGAAATCTTGTGAAAGTTCAACACGATAATGGAGCATTGACATATTATGGACACTTGAGTGGATTTAATTGTAGTGTAGGTCAAAGAGTAAAACGTGGACAATTAATCGCATATATAGGATCAACAGGATATTCAACAGGACCTCATCTTCATTTCGAAGTTAGATTCAATGGTCAACACACTGATCCTCTTAACTATCTAAGATAATTATGAAACTAAGTTAGCAATAACTTAGTTTTTTTAATGCAATAAATCACCAGAAAATATTTGGAGAAACATATAACCAAATGTTTGACAATTATGTGTTTTATTTGTAAGATGGAGTTATAGAAAACGATTGACAATATTTAAGAGGAAATAAAATGAAAAAAACTAAGAGAAGTCAAAAAATATTTTTATTCTTACTAACGTGCATTCTTACATTAAATACGCAAACAAAAGGATTTGCACAGAATGAATTGGATAATGAAATTCTTACAATACCAATAGAACTTAATTTAAATTTAGAAGAACACAATCTTGATGATTTAAGAGTTAAACAATTGGGAAAAATTGAATTAAACAGAGTACTTACGAAATCTGAGTATGAAAAAGATATGAAGAATTTTGTAAATTATTATTTGGAATGGCAAGCTTATTTAGGAAATTCTACAAGAGAAGAATTAGAAAAACTTGGGGAAGATCTGTTGAAAACATCAGACAATAAAACGGTTTCTGATTTGAACTTAGATTTTGCAAAATTAATTGCAAACACTAATGATGGACATACCTCATCTATGTTTGGAATAGGGAAAAGCTGTATGCCAATTAAGATTAGAATTATTAATGGAGATTATTACATAATTAATACAACACCTGAATACGAAGATTTATTATACTCTAAGATAATAAAATTTGATGATATTGATACCAAGGACATAACAGAAAGATTATACAAATACACTTCAGCAGAAAATAAATATTTCAAAAATACGATAATAAAAGATTTCTATCTATATTATGGAGATGCACTAGAAAAAGAAAATATAATTAAAAATGGAGAATTAAAATTACAGATAGAAACTGATGGCAAGAAACTTAATAAAACAATCAAAATGATAGATTTGCCAGATGTTAAAATAAACAAATATAGTTATGTAAATACAGATTTTTCTCAAATCTTATACGATATGACAGATATCGCAAAAGATAAATTCACAAAAAATGACAAGATGAGATACATGCAAATGAAACCATTTCATTATTATATAAATGATAATAACTTAATCATCCAATACAACAATTGTTATAATACTGATAAAGATAACATCTTGGAAAATATGATAGAAAAAATGGATAAAGATGTTTCACAAAATAATGTAGAAAAAATAATTGTAGATATTAGATACAACACAGGTGGTTGGCCAACACATGCAAGAGAACTTGAATTGGCGCTAAAAAGATATCAACTATTGAATCCAAAATTGGAAATAAAATTATTAACTGGATCAGAAAATTACTCTGCTGGATCCTTCTTCGTAGATGGAATCAAGAGAAATTTTGATAATCTTCAGATAATTGGGGAAAATACTGGAGGACCTTCTGGTTGGACGACAGAAACGTCAACAATTATGTATTTAGGAAATAGTAAATTATTTGTCAAAAAATCAAGTGGAGTTAGAAGATACGATTATACATTAGAAGACGTAGTACACTGTTCCAATCTTAATAAAAGGGATGGATTAACGTGGTATCCCGATATGTTTATCGAAAACCAAATCCAAGATTATGCTATTGGAAATGACAGGGTTATGAATTATGCATTG